>WBZL01000586.1_pt1 | contig 40811 bp, 39 predicted proteins | sample 5204291 | NCBI WGS metagenome assembly WBZL01 (sample SAMN12344345, study PRJNA552823) | activated sludge metagenome | biome: Activated sludge suspended growth; feature: Nitrification reactor; material: Wastewater; isolation source: activated sludge from nitrification reactor of wastewater... | reverse complement strand
GGTCCGTGATTGCGACCTTCGAACCGTCAAGCTCACTCCGGCAAAGTTCCACGGAAAGGACTGGAATTACGCTATCAACCCGAAATAGCGCCGGTATAAAACGGCCACTTATTTATTTACGAATCCTGTGGGCCAGCCTGACCGCCCAGGAGCGAGACCGCAAGGATTACTGGGCGCGCGCCAGCTACGCGGAACTGTGCCTGCTGGTCAACCCGCTCGACAGTGTCCGCAAGGAGTACGGCAACATGGTCGCAGCCGCCAACCGCGACTGGTTTGCCCTCGACTCGAGCCGGCAGACCCTGACCCTGCTGCGCGACCTCGGCTTTCGTCCGGACGAGACCGCCGTCGCGCTGGCCATCGTCGACCGCGAGATCGCCCGCATCACACCGCCGTTCGAGCCGCGGCAGGTGCTGCTGTTCAGCGGCCACATGATCGACGGCCCGAAGCGCGTGCCGCCGCGCTTTCCGGCGGAACGGGAGGCGCTGGCGGCCGAGCGGATCGGGCAGGCGCTCGACCAGCTCGGCGCCGGGCCGGGCGACCTGGCGCTGGCGCAGGCTGCCAGCGGTGGCGACCTGCTCTTCCTCGAAGCCTGCCAGGCGCGCGGCGTCCGCCTGCAACTGCTGCTTCCCTTCGATGAACCGGAGTTCATCGAACGTTCGATCCTGGCCGCCAGCAATGGCGAGCAATGGCGCCAACGCTACTTCGCCGTGACCGCCGCCGCCGAGGTGACGCGCCGCCTCATGCCCGACGAACTGGGTCCCTTGCCGAAAAGCCGAAGCGGCGAGCCGGCGAACGCCTTCGAACGCTGCAATCTCTGGTTGCTGTACACCGCGTTGGCCTGGGGAGCCGGCAAGGTGCGTTTTCTCTGCCTGTGGAATGGCGGCGGCGGCGACGGGCCGGGCGGCACCGCGCACATGTACAACGAAGTGAAGCGCCGCACCGGCCGGGTGACCTGGCTCGATACGCGCACCCTGTGGTGAGCGAACCGCGCGTACCGGCACCCGCTCGACGCGGCATTCGCTAGAACGGCGGCGGGCAGCAGAACGCCAGCGGCCGGGCCGTCTCGGGGTGCGCGAAGGCCAGGGACTCGGCGTGCAGCAGCAGGCGTTGGCCGGCGCCGCCAGCCTGGGCGTAGAGTTCGTCGCCAATGATCGGGTGACCGATCGCCAGCAGGTGCACGCGCAGCTGGTGGGTGCGACCCGTATCCGGCCACAGCGCGAGGCGCGTGGTGTTGGTGAGCGGATCATGGCTCAGCACCTGGTAACGCGTCCGGGAGGGCTTGCCGGCCAGCGGGTCGACTTTCTGGCGGGGGCGGTTGGGCCAGTCGGCAGCGAGCGGCAGGTCGATTTCGCCGGCCAGCGGCGGCAATCCCTTGACCACCGCCACATACCGCTTGTCGACCTGACGATTGGCGAACTGGGTGCCCAGCCTTCGCTCCATCGTCTTGCCGCGTGCCAGGACCAGCAGGCCGGAGGTGGCCATGTCCAGACGATGGACGATCAGCGCTTCCGGGTACTCGGCCTGCACGCGTCCGGCGAGGCAGTCCTGTTTGTCCTCGCCACGGCCGGGAACCGAGAGCAGACCCGCGGGCTTGTTGACCACCAGCAATGATGCGTCGAAGTAGACGATGGCGAGTCCGTCGTCGCGTGGCGCGGGGCAGGTGAGGGCGGCAAGGGTGGGGGTACGGGCGAGGCTCATGGCGGCGGGCAGGGGTCAGACTGAGTAAGCGAATCGTCGCGCCTCCGCCGGAAGACGGCGGCGGACCCAGCCCGGCACAGCGCGTGCATTGCCGGCGACGGGATGGTCCTGGCCGGGATTCTCGGCCGGAGCGCCTCAGGATGTCGGTGTCGGCATTCCTCGGCCGATCCGCAGCGCCTGGCTGGCGCCGCAGAGTGCGTCATGGACTGTCCGGCATTGTCACCGATCGGGTGCTGCGCATGCAAGCAACCCATAACCCTTCACACGCCGAGGGTGCGAATGAAAGTGTTGGGAGGTCCCGATATGTCCCTCCCCCCTCGCGGGGGAGGGGTGATCACCGATGTCAACGCATCTCCATTGAACAAGGGACTTTGACCAACACTTTCAATCACACCCCACGCCGACAGGAACCGGGGGACGGATCGCTGCTATGGCATAATCCGGCGCACACCATGTCGCCAACCGGAGGGGGGACCGCAGGGTGACGAGTACCCGCAACGCGTCAAGGAACGCTGCACGCATCTTCATCAGCCACCGTCGCCAGGATAGCGAGGCGGCGGCGAGCCGGCTGGCCGAAGACCTGCGCCGGCACTTCGCTGACGAGCAGGTTTTCCAGGACTTTTCCAGCATCGATCCGGGCGCCGATTTTGTCGAAGCTGTGCAGCGCGGGCTCGATACCTGCGCCGCGGTCGTCGTGGTCATCGGACCAGACTGGCTCAAGGTCGTCGACCGTAGCGGCCGCCGGCGCATCGACCTTCCGGAAGACTGGGTCAGGCACGAGGTCGGCGAGAGCCTGCGGCGTCCGGGTGTGCGCGTCTTTCCCGTGCTGGTGGGCGGCGCCGACATGCCCGGCGTCGCCGATCTGCCGGTCGAACTGCAGCCCTTGACCCGCAGGCAGGCGTTTCCGCTGACCGTCCGCCACTGGCCGAAGGATGTTGCGGAACTGGCCGAGCACTTGCGGCGGGTGCCGGGGCTCGATCGGCCGCAACGCGTGACCGGGCTCGTGGACTGGCTCAGGAAGATCGGCGCTGGGAAGGGGTGGCGGTGGTCGGGAGTCGCCGTTGCCGTATTGGCCGCGCTGGGCTACTGGTGGTCCTCTTCCCGGGATCCCGCCGGTCCGCGCGTGACCAAGCTGGCCGATCCGCCCGTGGTCAAGCCAACCGATCCGCCCACCGCCAGGCCAGCGGTGGCGGCGCCGCGGACGGAGCCTGATCTACATCCTGAGGCGGAGACCACGGAGACAGCCCGTCCGGCAAGGAAAGCCGGCGAAGTCTTCCGCGACTGCAGCGACTGTCCGGAGATGGTGGTCATTCCCGCGGGCCGATTCCTGATGGGTTCGCCCAAGGGCGAATCGGGGCGAAGCAATGACGAAGGGCCGCAGCACGAGGTGGCGATGGCACAGCCTTTCGCGGTCGGGAAATACGAGGTCAGCTTCGCCGAGTGGGATGCCTGTGTGGCTGCCGGCGGCTGCCGGCACAGGCCCGACGACGCGGGCTGGGGTCGCAGCCGACGGCCGGTGGTCAACGTCAGTTGGGAAGACGCGCGGACCTACGTCGCGTGGCTGGCCAAGAAGACCGGCAAGGGCTACCGTATGCTGTCCGAGGCCGAGTGGGAATACGCGGCGCGCGCCGGGACGACGAGCTCCTACCCGTGGGGGAACGAAGCCGGTCAGGGCCGCGCCAACTTCCAGGGTTCGGGCAGCCAGTGGAGCGGCAAGCAGACGGCGCCGGTCGGCAGCTTTGCGCCCAACCGTTTCGGGCTGTACGACATGATCGGCAACGCCTGGGAATGGACACAGGATTGCTGGAACGAAAGCTATTCGGGCGCGCCAGCCGAAGGGTCGCCGTGGCTGAAGGGCGACTGTGGCCGGCGGGTGGTGCGCGGCGGCTCGTGGAACCTCCAACCTGAGGACGCGCGGGCGGCCTTCCGCAGCTGGGTCGTGCCCGGAGACCGGGATATCATCCTGGGTTTCCGCCTCGCCAGGAAGTTCTGACCTCCTGCCTCTTGGACTCTTGACCTCTTGCCGCCAACGTGTGGCGAGACGATGCGGGCAAGCCAGACACTGTCCTCGCTGGTCGGTATTCTTTCGTGACCGCGCGAAGCGGCATGGCAGGCGGCGAGGGCGGCGCAGGAAAATCGCCAGGCGGCAACGCTGATCCAGCGCAGGTAGCCGGCGGGAAGGATCTGCCACCCCTGATGATGCCGCGCGGTGCGCATTTGCCGTCATGCTTCGGCGCACGAACCGGTCAGTACGGCGGATTGCCGGCAACTCCCAGGCGACTCGCCACCTCCCGCAGCCTCTTGTCACGTGTCCACAGGGAGGCGCCCGGCGTCAGACGCACAGCGGCGAGCAGGTGGGCGTCGACGTAGCCAATGCCGAGTCCGTACAGTTGGTGGCTTGCGATGAAGCGCATTACCTCGGGGTCGGTGGCCGTGTTGGCCTGCGGCAGATCCTGCAGGGCTACCAGGATGACTTGCCGCCCCCGCAAGTTACCGAGCGCCAGCTCGCCGATGACGAACGGGTGGCTGAGGACGCGCCCGGCCTGCAGATGTTCCCTCAACCCGGCGTCGCCGCTGCGCAGGTGATCGATCCAGACCGAAGTGTCGACCAGGATCACGCCGGCTCCGTTTGTCGCCTCGGCACATCGGACAGTGCGGGTTCGCTACCGCCGAGCAGCGCCAGGCGACGAGCGCTTTCACGCTCGACCAGGGCTTTCAGTGCTTCCTTGACCAGGGCGGACTTTTCGGAAATGCCGGTCAGCACCTGGGCCTTGGCGATCAACGCGTCATCGAGGGCGAGAGTGGTGCGCATGCGATTGCTCCCTGGGTGGTTTGTGCGCAGTTTAGCATCGTTTGATGTCGATGTTCATGCTGTGTCGGGCGGGGGCATAGGCGAGGGTGTGCGGAATGGAGCGCCCTGGACTGGCTCGGCGGCGGAACTCGGGAGCAGCGACCGGCCGGTCGCGCCACGGTCCGAGCGGTGCAGCACCCGGCAATTCCATTACACTGCGCATTCCGTCGGCGTCGCTGACGAATCTCTACAGGAGGAGCACGTGAGTATCGCCATTCCCCCCTTGACGACGATTGCCATCGAGTTCGCGGACGGGATCGCCGAGATCCGGCTGAATCGTCCCGAACGTTCGAACGCGATGAACGAGGCGATGTGGCAGGAACTGCGCACGGCCTTCGACTGGGCGGACGCGACAGCCGAGGTGCGCGCCGCGATCCTGAGCGGCGCCGGGCGCAATTTTTGTGCCGGGATCGATCTGGCGATGCTGGCGGGAGTCGCTCAGGCGGTCGCGCATCGCGACCCGGCGCGCAGCCGCGAGGCGTTGCGCCGGCTGATCCTCGATCTCCAGGATTGCCTGTCGACCGTCGAGCGTTGCCGCAAGCCGGTGCTGGCGGCGATTCAGGGCGCCTGCATCGGCGGCGCGATCGATCTGGTGACCTGCTGCGACATGCGTTACGCAACGGCCGAGGTGCAGTTTTCGGTGCGCGAGATCGATGTCGGCATGACCGCCGATGTCGGCACCCTGCAGCGTCTGCCGCGGCTCATCCCGGATGGCGTCGCGCGCGAGCTGGCCTACACCGGCCGCAGCGTCGATGGCGCCGAGGCGCAGGCGATCGGGCTCGTCAATCAGGTCTACGCGACCCCCGAGGCGCTGCTCGACGGGGTGCGCACGATCGCGCGCCGCATCGCCGCGAAATCGCCGCTGGCCATCCGTGGCACCAAGGAGATGCTCAACTACGGCCGCGACCATTCGGTGGCCGATGGGCTGAACTACGTCGCCACCTGGAACGCGGCGATGCTGATGTCCGCCGACCTCGACGAAACGCTGGCCGCGATGCGCGAGCAGCGTCCGCCACGCTTCCTCGATTGACCGGCGCTGCCGGCGGCATGCAGACCTTCGTCCATCACGTTGAACTGGCGGCACCGCTCTTCGTCCTGGTGCTCGTCGGCTATGTGCTGATGCGCGGCTTCGCCTGGCCGCAGGCGATGTCCGACCACCTGTCGCGCTTCGTTTTTTCGGTCGCCCTGCCGGCGATGCTGTTTCACCTGATGAGCGACCTTTCGCGGTTGCCGCCGGTCGATGCGCGGCTGCTGATCGCCTTCTTCGGCGGCTGCCTGATCGTCTTCGTGCTTGGCCGTCTGCTCGCCTGGAAACTCTTTGCGCTGGATGGCGTCGGGCAATCGGTCTTTGCCCTGGGCGGGGTGTTCTCGAACAACGTGCTGCTCGGTCTGCCGCTGGCAAAGATCGCCCTCGGCGACGCGGCGGTTCCTTCGGTGGCCCTGGTACTGGTCTTCAACGCGCTGATCCTGTGGACGCTGCTGACGGTGTCGATCGAGTGGGCGCAACATGGCAGCTTCTCGCTGCAAGGTTTCGCCCAGACGGCGCGCGGCGTGCTGACCAATCCGATCGTCGCCGCGATTCTCACGGGCACGCTGTTCGGACTGAGCGGCGTGCCGCTGCCCGCTCTCGTCGCCCAGCCGCTGGCGATGATCGGCCAGGCGGCGGCGCCGATGGCGCTCGTCGCTCTGGGCATGGGACTCGCCGAATACGGGGTGCGCGACGGTTGGCGAATCAGCGTCGCCATGACGCTGATGAAGCTGATCATCCAGCCGCTGGTCGTCTGGCTGCTGGCGCGCCTGCTCGGCCTGCCGCCGATGGAAACGCGGGTCGTCGTGCTGTTGGCGTCGCTGGCGGTCGGCGTCAACGTCTATCTGATGTCGCGCCAGTTCAACACCCTGGAAGCGCCGGTGGCGAGCAGCCTGGTGCTGTCCACCGCGCTGGCGGCGCTGACGACGCCGTTGGCGTTGGCGCTGACGGGGGCTTGAGTTGCCGGGGCAGCCGGCGGAACGGTCCGGCGGGGCTTGCGCCCTGCGTTCGCTGTGACCGGCGTCGCCGTCGGCCAGCAGCAGCGCGAGGAAGGCGTCGGACAGCCCGAGCACCGCCAGCGTGAAGCAGACGACGCCGAGCAGGGCGAACGGGGCGAAGGGGGCGAAGGCTGGCGCCTGGCCGATCATCGCTTAGCGCGCCAGCATGAAGTAGGCGACCAGGTAGGGCAGCGCGAAGCCGCCACCCTGCAAGGCGAGGCCGTCTTGGGCAAGGCGTCCAGTTCCAGGCGCGGGAGAGCCTGTTGCGCTTCGATTTCCATCAGGCGCGGTTCCAGGGCCGCCTTGCTCGCGGCGGCGGCCTGACGTTCGTTGCCGTGCCAGGCACCGACGAGGGTGCCGAACACGCCGTCGACCGCGCCACCGAAGAGCAGCCCGATCAAGCCGCCGAGGAGCGACATTGCTTCGCTCCTAGACGCAGTCGCCGCGCATCCCGGCGACTACCGCCTGCGTGCGTTCCGGCGTCGCCTCGGCGGCCGGGATCGCGGCGCCCATCACGAGTTCGATCTTCGAGAACACGCCGCGAGGGAAGGGGCGGGTCATCGCCGGGCCGTTCTTGCGCGAGAAGAAGCTGCCCCACAGCCCGCGCAGCGCCAGCGGCACCACCGGCACCGGATTGCGCGCGAGGATCCGGCTCATGCCCGAACGGAAGGGACTGATCTCGCCGTCGGCGGTGATCTTGCCCTCGGGGAAGATGCCGACCAGATCGCCGGCGTCGAGCGCGCGGCCGACTTCGGCGAAGGCTTGCTCCATCATCGCCGGATCTTCCTTGGCCGGCGCGATGGGGATGGCGCGGCTGGTGCGGAAGGCGAACTTGAGCAACGGCCAGCGGAAGATGCGGTGACCCATGACGAAGCGGATCGGGCGCTTGCAGGCGGCCATGATGACCAGCGCGTCGACGAAGCTGACGTGGTTGCAGACGATCAGCGCCGGGCCGTTCTCGGGAATCGCGTCGAACTCGCGCACGCGCAGGCGGTACACCAAATGGATCAGCATCCAGACGATGAAGCGGAGCAGGAACTCGGGCACCAGGCCGTAGATGAACAGCGCCACGGCAGCGTTGCACACGGCGGCGACGGCGAACAGCATGGGAATCGAGAGGCCGGCCGCCAGCATGCCGGCGGCTGCGAGCGCGCCGACCACCATGAACAGCGCGTTCATGATGTTGTTGGCCGCGATGATGCGCGCGCCGTGCTCGGGGTTGGAGCGCTGCTGCACCAGCGCGTAGAGCGGCACGATGAAGAAGCCGCCGAAGGTGCCGATCAGCAGCAGGTCGGCCAGCACGCGCCAGGTCGAGGCCAGCGGCATCAGGCCCAGTGCGCCGAGGCCGGCGGCGGGCGTGGCCGGCGAGGCCAGCGCCAGATCGAAGGCGAACACGGTGAGGCCGATCGAACCCAGCGGCACCAGGCCGAGCTCGACGCGCCTGGCCGAAAGCTTTTCGCACAGCAGGGAGCCGATGCCGATGCCGAAGGTGAAGGTGGCGAGCAGCAGCGTCACCGCCGTTTCGCTGCCGCCGAGCACGTTCTTGGTGTAGGCGGGGAACTGGGCGAGGAACAGCGCGCCGAAAAGCCAAAACCAGGAGATGCCCATGATGGAGAGGAACACGGCCGGCTTCTCGCGGGCGAAACCGATGTTGCGCCAGGTCTCGGTCAGCGGATTGGGGTTGATCGCCAAACTCGGTGCAGGCGGGACGGCGACGGGAATCGCGCGCGCGGCCAGATAGCCGGCGCTGGCGATCGCCAGTCCGACGGCGGGGATCCAGGCGGTGCCGTCGCCGGCGCAGGCGAGCAGGCCGCCGAGCAGGGTGCCGAGCAGGATGGCGACGAAGGTGCCGGCTTCGATCAGGGCATTGCCGCCGACCAGTTCCTCGCTTTTCAGGTGCTGCGGCAGGATAGCGTACTTGACCGGGCCGAACAGCGTCGAATGCAGGCCGAGCAGGAACAGGCCGGCGAACAGCACGGCCAGGCTGTGCAGCCAGAAGCCGGCGCCGCAGACCAGCACGATGGCGATCTCCAGCAGTTTGACCAGCCGCGCCAGCGCCGCCTTGTCGTACTTGTCGGCGAGCTGGCCGGCGGTAGCCGAGAAAAGGAAGAAGGGCAAGATGAAGACGCCCGCCGCCAGGTTGGCCAGCAGCTCGGGCGCGATCGTGGTCCAGCTCGCCGCCTGGAAGGTGAGCAGCACCACCATGGCGTTCTTCAGCACGTTGTCGTTCAACGCACCGAGGAACTGAGTGACGAACAGCGGAGCGAAACGGGAGGTTCGCAACAGGCCAGGTTGATGGCTCATGGGTGTTTTCCTCATTCGTGCGTGGCCGATTCTACGTCGCTTGCATGACGGCGCGGCGCGGAGCTGGCGGCGCGGGGGGCGTGGCCTGGGTGCGCAGGCGCAGCGGGGCCTCGCCGAGGCCGGCGCGCGCCATCCAGGCGAACACCGATTCAACCGTGACGGTGTCGATCTGCCCGGCCATGCGGCGCTCGAAGGGATGGTCGTCGAAGGCGATGTGGGCGGTGCCGATGCGCGCGCCCAGGCGCGTCAGCGCGTCGATCCGCAGCGTGGCCGGCCGGTAGCCCTGGTGCCGCAGCCAGTCGCGCGCGGTGCCGCGGCTCGTCACGCCTGGGTTGGAGAGCAGGGCGAGGGTTTCGATCGCCCACTGGTTGCTTTGCTGGTAGCCGCCCGACCACGGGTAGGCCAGCATGTTGTAGTTGGGCTCGTGCAGCGTGGCGAGCAGCGCGTCGTCCTTGAGGCCCTCGGCCACGCGCGCGGCGAAGTCCGGCTTCAAGACCACCACGCCGGCCTCGTGGAGGAACAGGCCGTCGCCGAAGAACTCCGCCAGCCCCTGGCGATACAGCGCACTACGGCTGCTGCCGCACTCGTTGAGTTTGTGCGCCACGCGCCAGGCGCCGCGCCCGCCGAGCGCGGCGGCGTCGCGGTAGACGATGCCGAGGTGCGAATAGCGCTCGCCCCATTTGCCGAGATCCTGGCCGGCGCGGGCGATCAGCGCCACGCGCACGCCGTCGCGCGCGGCCAGGTCGTCGAGCTGGCGGGCGACGCTGGCCGCCAGCTCGAGATCGCGGCGCATGGAATCGACGCTCGGCCGCCGGGGTTCGCAGGTTTGCCCGGCGAACGCGGCGCCGGCGAGGAGGATCGCCACGGCGAAGGCCAGCACGCGGCGCAGGAGGGCGGACGTGTTCATCAGCGCAGCCTCTCGTTGTACACCAGGGACTCGCCCAGCGCATTGGGAATCAGGCAGATCACTTCGCCGGCGGCGGACAGCAGCCAGCCGGCGGCGACCACGGTGACGGAAAGCACGGTGCCGGCGCCGACGGCGGCGGAGGTCGCCACCTTGCCTGAGAAGTGCAGGCTGGCAGTGGCGCCGTCGGCGGCGCGGCGCAACAGCCAGACGGTGCCGCCGGCGGAGGCTTCGACGGCGGTCACGGTGAGCACCGCGCCGGCGCCGAGGATGGCGACCGGCGCCACGCTCAGCACGGCGACCGGAAAGGCGAGCGAGAGGCTGGACGCGGCGCTGGCCTCCATGCCGCCGTGAGCGCGGGCAACGGCCGGCGTCAGCGCGACGGCCGGGGCGAGGGCGAGGGCGGCGAACAGGCTCAGGGTGCGGCGGCGGGACAGGATCGGTTTCATGGCGTTCTCCTTGGATGGTTGGGAGATCAGGGTTTGACGGCGGTTTGTGGTTCGGAACGGACGACGGCGACTGGCGCGGCGACGGGTTCTGCGGCGCTTGCCGCACGCTCCAGCCGGTCGGCCTCGTAGGCGTCGCGCAGGGTCTTGGCCAAGGTGAAGGCCGAGGAGATCAGGTAGAGCCAGCTCACCAGCAGATAGGCTTTCCAGGTCGGGTTGATCGCCATGCGCCACAGGCCCCAGGCGGTGAGCGCCATGGCGAGGCCGAAGCCGGCCCAGACCACCAGCGACCACAGCGGCGTGTCCGCCGGTGCGGCGGCGTTGTCGCGCACGTACTTGGCCAGCGCGAAGGCCGACGAGAGGCAGAAGAAGTAGCCCATGACCATGAAGGCGCGGTCGAGGTCGTCGCCGGGCAGCCAGGCGAGGCCGGTGCCGCAGATCAACAAGGCGAGGCCGAAGGAGACCCAGACTTGAAGGCGCCAGGCGCCGGTGTCGCGTTGCACGATGCGGGGGATGGTTTCCATGATGCGCTCCTTTTCGGTGGTGTCGAATGACGAAGCGAATGGTGGCTGCGGCCGGACGACGGTACAAGCATCAGCGACGATGTCGCTGATGCTGCCACCCGTAGTATCGTGTCGAGATACTTTTCAGGAGATGCCGCCATGAGTACTACCGCCGACCTGATCGCCCACCTCAAGGCCGAACTGAAGGCCGCCGGCGTCACCTACGCCGTGGTCGCCGAGCGTCTGGGCATGGCCGAGTCCAGCGTCAAGCGCATGTTCGCCAAGGGCGGCGACATGCCGGTGTCGCGCATCGACGACATCTGCCGTGTCATCAACCTCGATTTCGCCGATCTCGCCCGGCGCGTCGCCGATACCGCGCCGCTGATGCTGGAACTGACGCTGGCGCAGGAAAAGGCGGTGGTGGCCGACCGCACGCTGCTGGTGGTGGCGATCTGCGTCGTCAGCCAGGTGCCGGCCAAGGAGATCCTCGCCACCTACGATCTCTCCGAGGCCAGGCTGGTCAAGGCGCTGACCCAGCTCGACCGCATCGGCATCATCGACCTGCGCCCCGGCAATCGCTACCGGCTCAAGGTGGCCAAGGGATTCCGCTGGCGGCCGCACGGGCCGGTGATGGAGTTCTTCCGCAAGGAGGTGCTGGACGACTACTTCGCCGGCGGTTTCGACGGCGAGTCGGAGATGCTGATGGTGGTGCACGGCGAGATCGGCCGCGGCCTGGCGAATTCGTTCCGCGAGCGGCTGATGCGCGTCGGCCAGGATTTCGCCAACCAGCACCTGGCCGACCAGAAGCTGCCGGCCGAGCAGCGCCGGCCCTACACCATCGTCATCGGCATGCGCTCCTGGCTGATGCAGGCGCTGGCGCAGATGCGGCGCGCGGGCCGCCTGGAAATCTAAACGCGCCGTCCCGCCAGCGCCGAGTTTTCGACCGACGCCGGCTTCGTGCGCCTGCTGGTCGGCGTGGTAGCTGGAGCGCACCATGGGCGCGCTGGCGCCGTTGGCGAAGCCCATCTCGCCGGCTTTGGGCGGCGCAGCGGGCGAGGGTGTCCGGATGGACCGAGCGCTGCACCGCCAGATGGTAGCCGGAGGGTACCAGGTACTGGCCGATGGTCAGCACCTCGAACCTTGTAGGGGCGGCGCTTGAGGTCGAGCAGGAGATAGGCGACGACCTGGCCGGGGCCGTGGTAGGCGATCTGGCCGCAGCGGTCGATGCGCACCATGGGAATGCCGGCGTCGGCCAGCCGGTGCTCGGTATTGCCCGACAGACCCAGGGTGACTACCGGCGGATGCTCGCACAGCCAGATCTCGTCCGCCGTGGTCGCGTCGCGGCGGGCGGTGAATTCCTGCATCGCGGCGAAGGTCGGCGCGTACTCGACGCGACCGAGGTGTTTGACGACGAAGGCGGTCACGGCACGACCTTGACCCACGAATGCGAACTCGGTTCGCGATAGGTGACATCGAGCTGCGCCTGCGAGGTGGCGCGGATGGTACAGGTGAGCGAGAGGTAGGTGCTGGCGCGCGAGGGGCGCATTCCCGTGGTCGCCGGATCGAAATCCGGCGCGTGCCTGCGCACCACGGCGGCGATGGTTTGGGCGAAGCCGTCGACCGCGGCGCCCATGATCTTGAGCGAGAAGCCGCAGGGAAATTCGAGCAGCGTGGCGCGGTTGGGCTTGACGGGAAATGGATCCGGAGGCTGTCCCAAGCGCGGCCGAGCCCACCCGCCGGCGGCACGTCGGCGAGCGCCACCAGCGGGTAGTCGCCCCTGGGCTGGCCGTCGACTGTCCGCTTCAGGGAGGCGACGCGGCTGTCGGCGGCTACCGGTGCGATCAGCGGGCGCACGTTTCCCAGAGTGACGCGGGCCTTGTCCGCCACAGTCCCTTGGGCGGGGAGGCGATGAAATCCTCACGGAAGCCGGTGGCCACGGTGTTGGCCGTGCCCTTGAACACCTGGAGCTGGGACAGCGCCTGTTCCTTGTAAAGACCACAAGCTCGGCGCCTGCCTGGTCATCCCGCTGCGTGGCGAAGAGAACCGCTTCTTCGGGACGAGAACGCTCTACGAACCCAAACGGAAGTTTTTCCTCGCTCAATCGCACCCTCGGCGATGAAATCGAACACGTCGATGCCTGCCTGCGCATCGAACTGGCGTGCTTCGCCGATCGCCTCGACGTCATGGTACTCGCCGAGTACGGGGTGCGCGACGGTGGGCGGATCAGCGTCGCCATGACGCTGACGAAGCTGATCATCCAGCCGCTGGTCGTCTGGCTGCTGGCGCGGCTGCTCGGCCTGCCGCCGATGGAAACGCGGGTCGTCGTGCTGTTGGCGTCGCCGGCGGTCGGCGTCAACGTCTATCTGATGTCGCGCCAGTTCAACACCCTGGAAGCGCCAGTGGCGAGCAGCCTGGTGCTGTCCACCGCGCTGGCGGCACTGACGACGCCGTTGGCGTTGGCGCTGACGGTAGCTTGAGTTGCCGGGGCGGCCGGCAGGACGCCCCGGCAGAGCTTGCGCCCCGCGCTCGCTGTCCACCCCGCTGCGCGGCGTCGGAGGAACGGCAAATCAGAGGCAACAGGGATCAGCGTTGCGGTAAGCAGCGCTTCAAAAGATGGGGGAGTCACACCACATCCGAAAGCCGACATCGTCGAAGCGGGCACCAGGGTGGACGTGGTGGCGGTAGGCACAACGCGCGAAGTCACGAACGTAGATCCACGAACCGCCGCGCACCACGCGCCGGGCGTCACCGCCTTCCGCCACCTTCTTCGGAGCCTCGGACTCGTTGAGGCACCACTCCCAGACGTTGCCGGCCAGGTCCAGCACGCCCTGCGCGGATTGACCGGCCGGATGGAGACCGACCGCCGTCAGGCGACCGAGTCTGCTTTCGTAGGTGTTGGCACGCCCTTCCTGCCAGTCGCCCCACGGGTAGTCGTTCGCCGGCTCCCCGCCGCTGGCCGCCTGCTGCCACTCCCATTCGGTCGGCAAGCGTACCGGATAGCCGAGAAGTCCGCTGAGCCACCGACAATAGGCCATCGCCTCGATCCAGGTGAGCAGGGTCGCCGGCTGGTTGTCGTGCCCGCGCTGCGGCGCCGGGTCCCAGCCGAGCGGCTGGCGCACCAGGGCGTCGTAGCCGTCAGGCGCGGCGACGAAGGGCCGCCACTGGGCGACGGTGACCGGGTAGCGGGCGATGTGGAAGGGCTCGACCCGGAAACTCGGGCGACCGCACAGCCGCTTCCACAGTCCCTTGGCCTCGATTTCTAGCCTTACCTCGCCGCCGGGAATCGCGTGCCATACGATGTCCGGCACGCCGTCGGCCCGCAAGCCGACGCCGGGCCGGCGGTCACCCTCCGGCAGCATCGCCAACCGGTCGTCGATGGCCGCGCGTCGTGCCGGCGTCGTCGCCGGGTCGTCGAGCAGTGCACGCATTTCGTCTTCCGCGGTCGGGCCCAGGAAGCGGCGCGCGCCGGCACGTATCCTGGTTGCCTTCGAGCACGTCGGCAATTCGCCGCGCGGTTTTGGCGGAAGTTTCTTTGTAGGTATAGAGTTCCTCCCACTGGTCCACGAGCAGCAGCAGGCACCGGCGGTCCAGATACCTGGCCAGGATGACCTGTACGAGGTGGAGCAGGCCAACCTTGCCGCCGCCGGCCGAACCCTTCGCCAGTTCGTCAGCTTCAGTGCCGACCGCGCGGCGGGCCGGCGAGTCCTGGTCGCCGGCGAGGGGAACCCCGCTGCCGGCAAAGGCTTCACCGGCGTACTTGCGGAGCGCCTGCAACACCCAGCCGCCCAGGTGTTGTGCGGTAGTGAAGGTGCTCCTGACGCGCTCGCTCTCGATGCGCTGCTTGAACGCCTTCAGCTTGTCCTGGCGATACTCCGCCAGGTCGAGCGAGGTGCTCGAGATGAAGGCACGCGACGGGCTGGACGGCGGCGTCATCCGTGTCATCCGGTAGTGGGTAGTTGATGGTGACTCCGATGATGCCACGCCGGCGCCCGCGCAGGATGGACCATTGTGGAAAAATGCGTCACCATCGCCCGCTCGTGGCGGGTAGGTGGAACGCCGCCAGGTGCTTGCACCGCGTCGCTTCCCATGCCGGCCCGTCATTCGCCTGCGCCAAGGGCATGCGTTCGGGCGCGAGCGCCGCCGCTCCGCTCGGTGGGCAAGGGCAACGCATCAGTAACAGGAGGAGTCGTGAATGGGACCTCGGATTTTGGCGATTGCCCCGGAAATCAGCCAGGTCGGCGGGCCGGGCCTGACGCACGGCAACGATGCGGCGGTCTACCTCGTCCACTTCGGCGAGCTTGCGGCGCTGGTCGACGCCGGTTGTGGCCGGGCGACCGATCGGCTGCTGCAGAACATCGAAGCGGCCGGCGTCGTGCCGGAGCAGATCCGGCACCTGCTGCTCACCCATTGCCACTACGACCACAGCGGCGGTGCCGCCGGCCTGCGGCGGCGCTTCGGCTGGCCGGTGGCGCTGCATGCGCTCGAGGCGCCGTATCTGGAAAGCGGCGACGATCGGGTGAGCGCCGCCGCGTGGTACGGCGAACATCTCGCAGCCTGCCCGGTCGATGTCCGGCTCGCCGACGGCGAGCGCTTTTTTCTTGGCCAGCGATCGCTTCAGGCGCTCCACCTGCCGGGGCACTCGCCCGGCTCGGTTGCCTATCTGGTCGAATCGGACGGTCGGCGAGTCGTTTTCGCCCAGGACGTGCATGGACCTCTGCACCCGGACCTGTTGTCCAAACGAAGCGACTATCAGGCGTCGCTGCGCAAGCTCCTGGCGCTGCAGGCCGACATCCTCTGCGAGGGGCACTACGGGGTCTTCGTCGGACGAGCGGCGGTCGCCGCTTTCATCGAGCGCTTTGTCGAAGACTGACTGCTCCGCGGTCGGGAAGGCGTCGGCGGTTTTACCGAAACATGGACAGGAGAACGGGCATGAACACTGACGGAAGACGGGCTTTCCCGGCCGGCGGCGGACGATGAGCGCCACGCGCCGCGAGCGGGATTCCTTCGGCGGCATCGAGGTGCCGGCCGAACGGCTCTGGGGAGCGCAGACGCAACGCTCGCTCGAACACTTCTCGATCTCCAGGGAACGCCTGCCCGAGGACCTGGTTCTGGCGCTCGTCGCGGTCAAGGCGGCGGCCGCCCGGGTCAACGGCGAGCTCGGGCAGCTCCCTGCCGACAAGGCGGGCGCCATCGTTGCCGCCGCCGAGGAAGTGCTCGCCGGCCGCCACGCGCAGGAGTTCCCGCTTTCGGTCTGGCAGACCGGATCGGGGACGCAGAGCAACATGAACGTGAACGAAGTGCTGGCCAACCGGGCTTCGGAGCTGCTCGGCGGCGAGCGCGGCGAGGCGCGCGCCGTCCATGCCAACGACGAGGTGAATCTCGGGCAGTCTTCGAACGACGTCTTTCCCAGCGCCACGCATCTGGCAGCCGCGACCGGCATCGCTCTCGTGCTTCGGCCGGCACTGGTCCGGCTCAGGGCGACGCTGGCGGCGAAATCGGCCGCCTTCGCCGAGATCGTCAAGATCGGCCGCACGCACCTGCAGGACGCGACGCCCTTGTCGCTCGGCCAGGAGTTCTCGGGCTACGTCGCGCAGCTCGAGCACGTCGACTCGCTGCTCGACGGCGCGCTGTCGTCGCTCTATCCGCTCGCCATCGGCGGTACGGCGGTCGGCACCGGGCTGAACACGCACCCGGAATTCGGCGCCCGCGTGGCGGCCGAACTCGCTCGCCGCAGCGGGCTGCCGTTTTACAGCGCGACCAACAAGTTCGCCGCGCTGGCGGCACGCGACGGCCTGGTCGCCGCGCACGGCACGCTGAAGACGCTTGCCGTCGCGCTGCTGAAAATCGCCAACGACCTGCGCTGGCTGGCGTCGGGGCCGCGCTCGGGAATCGGCGAGATCAGCCTGCCGGAAAACGAACCCGGCAGCTCGATCATGCCCGGCAAGGTCAACCCGACGCAATGCGAGGCGCTGACGATGTTGTGCTACCAGGTGATGGCCAACGATGTCGCCATCGGCCTGGGCGGTGCCGCCGGCAACTTCGAACTCAACGTCTGCCAGCCGCTGATTGCCCACAATTTTCTGCAAAGTGTCCGGCTGCTGGCGGACGGCACGACGAGTTTCGAGGCGCATTGCGTGCGCGGCATCGAAGCGCGTCGCGAGCGTATTGCCGAACTGCTTGAACGCTCGCTGATGCTGGTCACGGCGCTCGTACCGCATATCGGCTACGACCGCGCGGCGGAAATCGCGCGGCACGCGCATCAGCAGGGCAGCACGCTGCGCGAAGCGGCGCTAGCGCTCGGCCAGGTGACGGCGGAGGACTTCGACCGTTGGCTCAGACCGGCAGCGATGCTGTCGGTCAACGACGGCGAGGCGCCCTGACTCGCCGATCAGCTGTGCTTGCCGGGGCTGCATACCTGAATGCCGTTTTAAGCCGATCACCCGTTTCCGCGATGTCGCCGATGACGACTCGCTGAAACAGTCGTGTCACCGGCTGCCATTTCGAACAGGGCAGATCGAGCCGGGTGTTCATGTCGGGCTCGAAACGCCCATACGGGTTGACGTGCACCCAGCTCCGCGGCGTAAGGGCGGCGTTGTCGCGCGGCGTCATCTTGTCCAGCCAGTGCGGCTGCGCCAGCACCTTCTGGATAAGCAGATTCTTGATGAAACTTTGCGCGTCACCGACCACCACAAGACGCCGGCAGCCATCGCGTAATAGCCGTGGATGCGAAGGCCTTGATCGGTGACCAAGAACGTGCGGCTGGCGCCGGTCAACTGGTTGGCCATGACCCGTCGTTTGAGCCACTCATCGAGCACACCTTCGCCGCACTCGAATTCATCCGTGCGGTGCGCCGCCATCAGTGGCTCCGGCGCGCCGAGTTGAAGGTTCATGCCTGGTTGGCTGCTGCTTCCCAAGGCGCCCTGACGGCCATCAGGCGCTCAAGTCCCGGATTGTGGGCGGGTGGTGCGTCGAGCATAGCGGTGAACTGTCGGAACTTGTCGGCGTCCAGATTGAAGAAAAGCTGGTCGAGCACCACCGATTGAGCTCTGTCGCAGGCGGCTTCGAGCATGAAGTCGAACCGGTTCTTGCCCAATAGGCGGGCCGCGTGATCAATCAAATCGCGCTGCTCGGGAAGTGCACGCAGGTTGATGGCGGCAGCACGCATGCGATCCTCCTTGGGCATCTACACAAAGAACACCTCCATCGTAGGTCGTGTGTAGCTGTCGTCAATACGCAGCCTTGTCCAGGCCACCAAGGAAATGAACCCGCAACGCATCGGGAGGTTGTCTTATGCCGGAGTTTTGGGTACATTCGCGCCCTTGCGTTGCAGGGATTGGCAACGCTGATCCTGGTCCGTGATCCTGCGGCCATTGTGCTGCGCTACGGCTGCTGACTCATTGCTCCGCCGAGAGAGAGCGTCAACTGGAAACCATCGAAACCGCCTCTCGCCGGGCTCTTCCGCAGAAGCACATGCCGCGACGACCGGCATGAGCTTGTTCGCTGCACCCGCTAACATCGACCGCGCGCCCGTGCGGAGCTGGTGCCTGGCCGCCATTGCCGCCGCGCTCGCCGATGTCCTGATTTTCGTGATCCTGGATCGTGCCGGCCTGTCGCTCGAGCCTGCGCAGGCGCTGGCCTTTGCCGCCGCGCTGTTAGCCGCGCTCGGCGTGTTGCAGAACTTCGCCTGCGAGCATCGCTGGACGACGCTGTGCTTTGTCGTCGCACTCGCCTATCCGCTGCGCGCCGGCGTGCTCTCGCTGTTGGCGGCGCAGGGGTCGCCTCTCGTCGCGATCGTGCCAGCGGCGCTGGCGGGTGCGCTGACCCTGCTGCTCGGCGGCAGGGTGATTGCTGCGGGGACGCGCCGCCAGGATTTCGCGATTGCGGTGCCGCTGGCGGTCATCTATCTGCTGGTGCTGCGCCTGGTCTACCTCGGGCAGATCGAGCTGGCTCCGCAGGAGGCGTACTACTGGAACTATGCGCAGCATCTCGACATCGGCTATCTCGACCATCCGCCGCTGGTCGCCTGGCTGATCGCCGCCACTTTTGCCCTTGGCGATGGCGAGTTTTTCGTGCGCCTGCCGGCAGTGTTCTCCTGGGCGGTGATGCTCGCTTTCGCGATTGCCTACGCGCAGGACATGGCGGGGCGCGGCAACGCCCTGCGTACCGCCCTGCTGGCCGCGACGCTGCCGTTCTGCTTCGGCATCGGGGTGATGGTCACGCCCGATGCTCCCCTCGCCGCCGCCTGGGCGGCCGCGCTGTTTTTCCTGCAGCGCGCACTGCTCGGCGAAAGCAGGGTGGCCTGGCTCGGCGCCGGGCTGGCGATCGGCATCGGCATGCTCGCCAAGTACTCGATGGTGCTGGTGCCGGCAGCCGCTTTCGTGTTCATGCTCGTCGATGCACGTTCGCGCCGCAGCCTGCTGTCGGTCTGGGCCTGGGGGGGCGTGCTCATCGCGCTGCTGGTGTTCTCGCCGGTCATCGTCTGGAACCTCCAGCACGACTGGGCGTCGTTCGCCTTTCAAGGTTCACGACGACTGGCGGCGCGGGCACCACAGTTCAGCCTGCCAGAGTTCCTGGCTGCTGCGCTCCTGCTGCTGACGCCGCTTGGCGTGCTGGCCCTGTGGCGGCTGTGGCGACCGCGCGGCGACATGAGTGCCACTTTCCAGGCGACGCCGGCCAACGACGAGCGGAACTTGCTGACCGGACGGCGACGCCTGTTCATGCTGGTCTTCACTCTGCTGCCGCTGCTCGTCTTCGCGGTATCGAGCCTGCGCGCGGAGACCAAGTTTCACTGGACCGGGCCGATCTGGCTGGCGATCCTGCCGGTGCTCGCGGCGACGATGACCCGGCCGGGACTCGGCGAAGGCAGGCTCGATCGCCTGCTCGCCCGCGGCTGGGTACCACTGCTGCAGGCGCTGATGCTGGTCTACGCCTACGGCCTGTTCTACTACCCGGTCTGGGGGCTGGCCGGCCTGCGCGCTCACCACGACTATCTGGAAATGGGTTGGCGCGACCTGCGCCGACAGGTGCAGGGGATCGAGGAAGCGGTACTCCTTGAAACCGGCCGCCGTCCCGCCGTCGTCGGTCTCGACAGGCACAATACCGCCGACGAAATGGCCTTTTACGATCCGCGTGGAGACGGTGCCCGCGACACCGCCAGCCGGCACCTCTTCTTCAATGAAAACGCCGTGATGTACGAATTCTGGTTTCCGCGTTCGGCATTTGCCGGGCGCGATCTGATCGCGGTCTCGGGCTGGCGCGGCAACCTCGAAGATCCGCGTCTGCTCGCCACGGCCACGCGCCTCGGCCCGGTGCAGGCGCTTACTGCCAGGAAAGGCGGCGTCGCGGTCGCCACTTACCATGCGCGGGTGGTCTATGGCTATCGCCCGGCGCCGCTGCCATGATGAACATCAAGCTTCAGCGTGCCATCGATCGCTATCTCGGCGTGCCGCTGTGCGCGTTCGCGTCGCTGCTCGAACGGCTGCGCGCGTGGCGTGCCGTGCCGCAACGACCCGTATCGCCACCGCGGCGCGTCGTCGTGATCCTGCTCTCCGAAATGGGTAGCCTGGTCCTCGCACAACCGATGTTCGCGCTGCTGCGCACACGTTACCCGGCAGCTTCGCTGCATGTCCTGCTGTTCGGCAAGAATCGCGAGGTTCTCGATCTGATGGCCAGCGTCCCGCCGGAGAACGTCATCGCCATCGACGACCGCTCGCTGGGTGGGCTGCTGCGCACACTCCTCGCCGCGATCCGCAGCTTGCGCCAGTTGCAACCGGATGCGGTGCTCGACTGCGAACTCTTCGCACGCATCAGCAGTCTGCTGTCGTGGCTGTCCGGAGCGCCGCTGCGGGTCGGTTTTCACCGCCACACGCAGGAAGGGCTGTACCGCGGTTCGTTCATCAACCGGCCGGTGCTCTACAACCCGTATCGCCACCTGTCGCTGCAGTTCCTGACGCTGGCTCGGGCGATCGAGTCGCAGACCCATCCGCTCGACAAGGAGAGCCTCGACGAGGGCCCGCTGCCCTTGCCGGCGCTGTTGCCAGCATTCCGGACGGGCGAGGTCGAAGCCTTCGGAACGCGCTTTTGCGAAGACTTTCCGCGCATCGCGGAACGCCGGCTGGCGCTGCTCTATCCGAGCGGCGGCATCCTGCCGATCCGCGCCTGGCCGGTGGCGAACTGGCGGCAGGTGGCCAGCGGTCTGCTCGCCGAGGGCTACGCCGTGGCGATCATCGGCCTGCCCGCCGACAAGGCGCTCGGTCGGGCGCTCGCCGAAGCGGTCGCGCATCCCGACTGCATCGACCTCACGGGGTACACGAAATCGGTGCGCGAACTCGTCGCGCTGCTCGGGATCGCCGCGTTGCTGGTCACCAACGACGGCGGGCCGGCGCAGTTTTCTTCGCTGACCGGGGTGCCGACGGTGGCCTTGTTCGGCCCCGAGACACCGCTGCTCTACGGCCCGCTCGGCGAACACGCGCGCTGCCTGCACCTCGCACTTCCCTGCTCGCCCTGCCTGACTGCGTACAACCATCGCAACTCGCCCTGCGACGGAGACAACCAGTGCCTGCAGCGGATTGCGCCGGCGCAGGTGCTCGCCGAAGCACGCATCGTCGTCACCCGTGCCCATCCGCCGGCCGACAGGGATGCGGCATGACGTGCTGCGAGAGGCTCCGGCAACTGCCGCTGCTGGGCCGTCTGTTGCGTCACCGATTCATCAAGTTCGGGATCGTCGGCGCGTCCGGAACGCTGGTCAATGTGGCCGTCCTCTACCTCGCACAGGAAACCCTGTTGGTGGCCATCACGCCGCCATCGCTGCGCCTCAACCTGTCGCTCGCGGTCGCGATCTTCTTCGCCACGATCAACAACTTCCTGCTCAACCGCGCCTGGACCTGGCTCGATCGGCAGCCGCATGTGCACACCCCGATCCTCCTGCAGTTCGGCCAATACACGATCGCCTGCTGGCTGGGCATCGCACTGCAGTTCGCGCTGACACACGCCTTCACCAGTCACCTGCATTATCTGCTGGCGAACGTGCTGGCGATCATCATCGCCAGCATCGCCAACTTCGTCCTCAATGATCACTGGACCTTCGGCCGCCTGCGCCTGCTGATCCGCCGCTGGCGTCGCCAGCACCCGCAGCATGGCGATTCGCTCGGGCCGCCACGACGATGAAGAAGCTCTTTTCATCGACCAAGCCCAGTTGCTCCGCACGCTTCAGTCGTTGCGGCGGCCGCCGGCGATGGCGCGCAGGAACTCGTTGCGCAACTGCGGCGAGTGTTCGAACTCGCCGCTGAACGACTGGGTGATCACCCGTTCGTCACCACGCCGGTCTTCGCCGAGCAGCAGGCACAACTGCTCGGCCTCGACCACGCAGGCCGCTCCGCGCGCCTGGCCGTGCTGCATCAGCGCGTCGGCAATATCGCGGGTCATCCATTCCTGATAGGTGAAGCGATGACCAATCGCGTCGACCAGGCGGGCGATGCGACCGAAGCCGTGCAGGCGACCGCCGGGCAGATAGGCGACGTGCGCGACGCCGCGAAAAGGCACCAGGTGGTGCGGGCAGACGCCATGCACGGCGATGCCGCGCACCACTACCAGATCGCTGCGCTGATCGGCAAAGCCATCGCCGAGCGCGGTCGCCGGGTCGAGGTCGTAACCCCCAAGCAGGCGGCGCTGCCAGAGTTCGCAGACGCGCTGCGGGGTTCGCCCGATGTGCGCGGTATCCGGCGCAATCCCGCAGGCGGCCAGCAGATCGCCGACCGCGCGCTCGAAAGCGGCCGGGTCGAAGGCATGCTGGCGTGGAATGCCGATCTCGTTTGTGGATGCGGGCGCTGGGTCGGGGTGGCTGCAGTCGGACATGGCTTGCTTCCTTTTGGCATGGCGGGCAGGGGGATGATACACGCGTGATTTCGTTTGACGCAGCAGGCCATCCAGGCGGTTGATGAGCGATAATGCCGGGCTTGGGATATTTTCGCGATTGCCGGTGCTGGCGCTGGCGTCGCTGCTTCGGTTGGGAAGGACCGGCATGAAGAGCGTTGATGATTTCCGTCTGCAGTTCGGCAAGAAGGAACTGGTACCGATCGTGATCGGCGGCATGGGCGTCGATATTTCGACCGCCGAACTGGCGCTCGAGGCCGCCCGACTCGGCGGCGTCGGACATATTTCCGATGCCATGGTCAATACCGTTGCCGATCGGCGGTTCAACGCCAAGTTCGTCAAGGACAAGCTCCGGCAGTACAAATTCAACGTCGCCAATACCGACAAGTCGATGGTTCGTTTCGATCTCGGGCAGCTCGCCGAGGCCACCCAGATGCACGTCGGCAGAACCATGGAAGCCAAGCGAGGCGAGGGCCTGATTTTCGTCAACTGCATGGAGAAGCTGACCATGAACGCCCCGCGCGAGACACTGCGCGTGCGCATGGCCGCAGCGCTCGACGCCGGCGTCGACGGTATCACGCTGGCGGCCGGCCTGCACCTCGGTTCCTTCGCGCTGATCGAGGATCATCCGCGTTTCCGCGATGCCAAGCTCGGGATCATCGTTTCCTCTCTGCGCGCGTTGCAGTTGTTCCTGCGCAAGACCGCCCGCTGCCGGCGATTGCCCGACTACGTGGTGGTCGAAGGACCGCTGGCCGGAGGACACCTGGGTTTCGGCATGGACTGGGCAAATTACGATCTGGCAACGATCTTCGCCGAGATTCATCGCTATCTGCAGGACGAGCAGCTCGATATTCCCCTGATTCCGGCGGGCGGGATCTTTACCGGTAGCGATGCCGTGTCGTTTCTCGAAAGCGGTGCAGCCGCAGTCCAGGTGGCGACGCGCTTTACCGTGTCGAAGGAGTGCGGCTTGCCGGAGGACGTCAAGCAGCGTTATTTCGAAGCCAGCGAAGATCAGATCGAGGTCAACCAGATATCCCCGACCGGCTACCCGATGCGCATGTTGAGCAACAGTCCGGCGATTGGCGACGGGATTCGGCCCAATTGTGAGGCCTACGGCTATCTTCTCGACAGTACCGGCAATTGTTCCTACATCAGTGCGTACAACCGGGAGGTGGAAGCGAATCCCGGCGTCAAGAAGATTGTGGTCCGCGACAAGACCTGTCTGTGTACGCAAATGCGCAACTTCGATTGCTGGACCTGTGGCCATTATGCGTACCGCCTCAAGGACACCTCCAGGCGCTTGCCGGATGGCAGCTATCAGTTGCTGAGCGCGGAGCATATCTTCCGCGATTATCAGTTCAGTACCGACGGCAAGATCGCGGTGCCGGCATAGTGCGCGTGCCGCCGGGCGTTGCCACCCCAGTGACCGCCGCCACGACCACGCAGGGTTCTGGCCGATGCTGAGCTATCGTCATGCCTTCCATGCCGGCAACCACGCCGATGTCCTCAAACATCTGGTACTGGTGCAACTGACGCGCTACCTCGGCCAGAAGGACAGTGCTTTCTGGTACGTCGATACGCACGCCGGGGCGGGAGCTTATGCACTTGATTCCGGGCAGGCAGCCAAGCTTGCCGAGTACCGGGACGGCATAGGACGGTTATGGGGGAGGCAGGATCTGCCGTCGGCCCTGCAGGACTATCTCGGTCTGGTGCGCGCAGCCAATCCCGATGGCCGCCTGAAGATCTACCCTGGTTCGCCTTCCCTGGCGATGGCGACGACGCGGACACAGGACCGCCTACGGCTTTTCGAGCTGCACAGCCGGGACGTAGTGCGTCTGCGGGAGCATTTCGCGGCCTGCGGCAAACGCGTGATCGTTGAGGAGGGCGACGGATTCGCGGCCCTCAAGGCCTTGTTGCCGCCGCCGCCGCGGCGAGCACTGGTTCTCATCGACCCGTCGTACGAGGAGCGGCGCGATTACGATCGGGTGGTGCATTCCCTCAGGGAGAGCCTGTCGCGCTTTCCTGGCGGCACCTATCTGCTGTGGTATCCCCAACTGACCCGGCTCGAAGCGCACCATTTGCCGCCGCGCCTGAAGCATCTGCCGGCAAGACGCTGGCTGCAGGTCACGCTGCGCGTCAGAACGCCGGCCAGCGACGGTTTCGGGATGCACGGCAGCGGTCTGTTCGTGATCAATCCACCCTGGACCCTGGAAGCGACCTTGCAGGCAGTAATGCCCTGCCTGGTCGAGCGACTCGGGCAGGATGCAGGCGCAGGTTACACGCTTGAAAGTCAGGATTCAGCCCGCTAGGGATGCCGAGCATCCGGTCGGGCCCAGGGGACTGGAACCGCAAGGCTTCATCGCGCTCCCAGACTCTGTCGTGGCAGAGCTGGGCAAAGGTGTCGGCATGCTTGGGCACATCGACAGCAGGTGCGGCATCATCACCGTGTACAATGACCGCTTTGAACCATGGGAGAAGCGATGATGACTGCGACAAAGGGACATTCCGATCCGGCCACGGGCCAACTGGCCGTATCCACCAGACCCCGTCGGTCGTCGCACCAGGTCGCGCTCATCGGCGGCATTGCCGGCACCCTGCTGCTCGGCGGCTGTGCCGAATTGACGGGCCCATCGGGCGACGTGACGGTCAGCGATCCGACACGGATCACGCGCAGCGGCTTTCTCAGTGACTACCAGCGCCTGACGAAAGCGCCCGGTGGCGACGGAGCGCTGTGCTGGCGGAACACCGATGTCGACCTCAAACGCTACGACAAGGTGCTGATCACCCGCATTCTGGTCAGCCTCAAGGCGGATCAGCAGGAGGCGGTCGACCCGACCGACCTCAAGGCACTGGTCGATTATTTCCACAATGCCCTGAGCAAGTCCCTGAAACCGCAGATGCAGATCGTCACGCAACCTGGGCCGGGGGTCCTGGTGTTGCGGATCGAGCTCACCAACCTGGTGCCGACGCAGGTCAGCCGGAGTCTGGCAGGCACCGCGATCCCCTACGGTTTCGTCGCCGAGGCTGCTTCCGGTCCGGCATCGGGGAGGCCTGCGGGTTCGACGCCTTATCTCGGCGAGACCGGCATCGAAATGCAGTTTCTCGACGGCGCCAGCAACGTTGTTCTTGGTGAGTGCGCCGATGCGCAGATCGGCCGCAAGTACGCCGCCGACATCGATGCCGGCGCGGCCGCTGCCACCAATACCTGGATCAAGGGCTACATGAGCTCGTTCCAGAGCTGGTCGTACGCACGCGACGCTTTCGACAAATGGTCGCTGCTGATCGCCGATCGATTGGCCGTGCTGCGCGGAGTGAAACCCCGGTAGCCCGCTAATGTGAAAGTCGCGTCAGCGACTCACGAATCTCCCCTCCCACTTGCGGGGGCGAAGGCGGGGTTTCGCGGAGCATGCTCTGCGCCCATCGAACGATTCCGGCGTGCAAGCCGGCATGCGCCCTGCAAGGGAGGGGAAACGGTCATGACTTTCATCATCGGGGGGCTCTTGCAAAGTCATGACAGTTCGTGGTCAGGACAGCATGAGCATTTCAACCAGCAGGCCGACGACGGCGCCGGCCGCGATGACGGCAATGACATTCTGCCGGTAGTAAAACAGCGCGACCGCGGCACCGAGAGCGATCAGCGCGGAGATCCAGTCGAAGCTGCCAGCGAAACCTCTCGGCCAGAGGACATGATAGCCGAAGAACAGCGCCAGATTGAGAATCACGCCGACCACCGCCGCGGTGATGGCGGTCAGTGGTGCGGTGAATTTCAACTGGTTGTGGGTGGTCTCGACCAGCGGTCCGCCGAGCAGGATAAAAACAAATGATGGCAGAAAGGTAAACCAGGTCACCAGCGAAGCCGCGACTGAGCCTGCAAGGAACAGGCTATCCGGTCCGAAAACGGCCTTCAGGTAGCCACCGACGAAACCGACAAAAGCGACCACCATGATCAGCGGCCCAGGGGTGGTTTCGCCGAGCGCGAGGCCATCGATCATCTGGGTTGCGGTCAGCCAGCCGTAGTGTTCGACGGCTCCCTGGTAAACGTAGGGGAGAACGGCATAAGCGCCGCCAAAGGTCAGCAGCGCGGCCTTGGTGAAAAACCAGCTCATCTGCGTCAGCGTGTGCTGCCAACCGTGGGTCGCAATCAGCAGGCCCATCGGGATGGCCCACAGAAGAGCCGCGACGATGAGCACCCTGATCAGTCTGTTCCATCCGAAGCGGGCATGCTCCGGAGTCGGGGTGTCGTCGTCGATCAAGGCCGGACCGAACGCGGCTTCGGCCGGGCCGTGGCCGCCGCCAAGCTGGAATTTCTCGGGTGCGACCCGTCCGCCGATGTAGCCGAGCAGTGCGGCGACGGCGACGATGACGGGAAACGGTGCGGCGAGCGCGAAGATGGCGACGAAGGAAGCCGCCGCGATCGCCCAGAGAAACGGGTTCTTGAGGGCACGCATTCCGATTCGGTGCGCCGCCTGGACGACAATGGCGGTGACTGCCGGCTTGATGCCGTAAAACAGACCAGCCACCAACGGCGTCTCGCCGAAAGTGATATAGACCCAGGACAGACCGATCAGAAGCAGCAGCGAGGGCAGCACGAACAGGGTTCCGGCGACCACGCCGCCAGGCGTGCGATGCATCAGCCAGCCGATGTAGGTGGCCAGTTGCTGGGCTTCGGGACCAGGAAGCAGCATGCAATAGTTGAGTGCGTGCAGAAAGCGTCGCTCGGAAATCCAGCGACGACGTTCCACCAGTTCCGCGTGCATCATCGAAATCTGTCCTGCCGGGCCACCGAAACTGATGCATCCCAGCTTGAGCCAGAAGGCGAACGCCTGCCAGAAGCTGACTGAGGGGGGAGCTGCAGGGTTTGCGAGGCCGCGGTTCATGTCATTTCCCCCGGATCAGCGCCACCAGATCCTCGGTCGATGGCAAGGCACTGGCTTCGCCTTCGGCGAGAATGCTCTCGGCGAGCGCGCGTTTCTCATGGTGCAGGTCGACGATTCGTTCCTCGACGGTGCCCCTGGTGACCAGCCGGTAAACGGTGACCGGTCTGAGCTGCCCGATGCGGTGCGCACGTCCCATCGCCTGATCCTCGGCCGCCGGGTTCCACCACGGGTCGGTGATCACCACGTAGTCGGCGGCGGTGAGGTTGAGGCCGAAGCCGCCGGCCTTGAGACTGATCAGGAAAAGCTCGCCTTCGCCGGCCTGGAATGCGGCGACCCGGCGCGTTCGCTCGGCGGCGGGGGTGGCGCCGTCGAGGTACTGATAGCGAATTCCGGCTGCGTCGAGCGGTTCGCGGAGGATGCTCAGGAAATCGACGAACTGGCTGAAGACCAGCGCCTTGTGGCCGTTGGCGATGAGCTCGCTGGCCAGTTCGCCAAAGGCCTGTACCTTGGCGCCGCTGATCCCGAACTCGGGGTTGCACAGGCGCGGGTCGCAGGCGGCACGCCGCAGGCGCGTCAGTTGCGCGAGGATGTTGAAGCGGGATTGCGTTTCCGGCGTGCTGTCGAGCATGCTGCCGATCTCGTTTGCGGCTTCGCGGCGCAAGGCTTCGTAATGCGCGGCTTCGGCACTCTCCGGGCTGACCGTCAGGATCAGCTCGATGCGGGGCGGCAGTTCCTGCAGTACTTCCGCTTTGCTTCGTCGCAGCACGAAGGGAGCGATCAGGCGCTTGAGGACATGCTGGGTGTCACGGTCGCGGTTACGTTCGATCGGACCCGCGAAGCGCTCGTTGAAGCGGTTGACGGTGCCGAGCAGGCCGGGATTGGCAAAACGCATGATCGACCACAGGTCGGCGAGGCGGTTTTCCACCGGCGTTCCGGTCAGTGCCAGGCGAAAATCGGCCTTGAGCTCGAACACCGCCTGCGAGCGCTTGGCGGCTGCATTCTTGATCGCCTGTGCTTCGTCGGCGATCAGCGTGTGCCAGTTGCGCCCGGCGAAGCGTTCCTGCGCGAGTTGCAGCAGCGTGTAGGAGACGATCAGCAGATCCTGCGGCCCGGCCTGGCTGACCAGTTCCTCGCGTTCGCTGTCGCCGGCGTCGCTGTAGATGCGGGCGTTGAGCGTCGGTGCAAAACGACGTGTTTCGGCGAACCAGTTGCCGCATACCGAGGTCGGTGCGATGACCAGCGCCGGCCCGCCGGCGGCGCGCTCGAGCAGCACGGCGAGTGCCTGCAGCGTTTTGCCCAGGCCCATGTCGTCGGCCAGACAGCCGCCCATGCCGGCGGTCGCCAGACGCATCGCCCACTGGTAGCCGTCTTCCTGATAGGGCCGCAGCCTGACCTGCAGCAGGCTCGGCGGTTTCGGTTCGGAGGACTGGGCGCTGCGCAGGCGCTCGATGGCCTCGCGAAAATCCTTGCCGGCGTCGAGCCGGGTGCCGTCGAGAATCTCGTCGAGCCAGGCGGCGGCGATCGTCGGTGCCTTGCCTCCCTGCTTGTCGGTTTCGATAACCGCCGCGAGTTCGCTGAGCTTTTGTTTGAGTGAGCGCGTCAGCGCAGCATACACACCGTCCCCCATCGGGACGAAGCGGGATTTTTCGCGTGCCGCCGTCAGCAGGGTTTCGAGCTGCAGCACCAGGCCCTCGTCGAGCGTCGCCTGCCCGGAGAGGCGGAACCAGTCGTGCTCGCGGCTGACGCTGACGCCGAGCTGCCGCGTATCGACGCTGACGACGCGAACGGCCTTGCCCTTGGGCCATTCAACCGCGGCAATCGCGGCCAGCGTCGGCAGCGTTTCGACCGCCCCGAGTGCCTGCTCGGGATCTTCGATCAGCCATTCGCTGACGCCATCGTTGCCGTCGAGGAAGGGCAGGGCGTCGAGTACCGCTTCGAGATGCTGGCGCTCGCGCTGGAGGTCGCGTTCGGTGCCGACGCTCTCGCTTCCGCGCACGCTCATCAGGCGAAGTCGGCCGCTGCCCGCCGGCAGGCGTGGGCCGTCGGGGCCCAGCGGTGTCACCACCAGGCGTAGCGCCAGGTGCTCGCCAACCGGCGAGAGTTCGGCACGCAGGCGCGAATCGCTGGCCACCTGCCGGGAGGCCTGTGCCGAGTCGGCGTGTACCTGGAAACGTCCGGACAGCGCACGCAAGGTCTTTTCGACCTCGGTCTGCGCTCCTGGCGCATTGGCGGGAATGGCAACGCGCCTCGAGATGAGCTGTGCGGCCTGCTGCTGCACCGCCGAGAAACGCACCAGCCGAAGACGTTGCGGGCCGTCCTGGACGAGTGTGAGCAAGCGCAGCGCTTCGTTCTCGCGACGCTCGTCGGCATCTTCGACATGGTGGTACGGGCTTTCGACGACTGGTCGCAACGGTGGCTCGATGCGCATCACGAAATGTTCGCCCTGACGGACCAGTTCCAGCTCTGGCTGCGTTTCGCTGAGTTCGACGAATTGCTCTGGCGCATTTGCCAGGACGATGCACGGATGACCGACCAGGGCGACGATCGCCGTGGGCAGGTCGATACGATAGCGGTTGCTGTAGCCGCGCTCGGGGCGCAGCGCGCGCGCCACCTTGGCATCCCACGCTGGCAGATGTTCGTTGCCAAAGATCTTCACGAGGCTCAGCGCGCGGGGTCGTCCCCAGCCCCGCAGACCACACCTCTGTTCGAGCGGTTTGATGCCGAGCAACTGACCCTCCTTGCCGATCTCGATGGCCCAGAGCAGGCGCGTCGTTTCGCTGCCGGCCTCGGCAGCAGTTTGCTCGCTGCCGAGCGATTGCAGGGCGTCGAGAATCGTGCGCCATTGTTGGCCAGCAGCGGCGACAAAATAACCGGTCGGTGGATCGCGTCCGGAAAGTAGCTCCTCGGCGCCACGCAGCATGCGGCTCGGCAACTTCAGATGACAGTTCAGCAGCTTCCGCCGCAGGGCGATGATCGTCTCATGCCAACCGCTAGCCGTATGCGGTGTAGGCTGCGTACCTGGCGCAGCGATCGTCTCGCTACCCAGCCAGGCCGAGAGCAGAATGGCCCAGAGCGAACCCAGTCCCCAGCGCTGTTCCTGGTCGCGCGCTGGCTGGAAAGCGGCATGGATGATCGCTGTCTTGCCAAGACGAACGTCGATGGCATGGACCCAGCGCCCCCATGCGGAGAATGCACTCGGATCGCGCTGGCCGGCTTCGCCAATGCAGAACTTGCGCGCCAGTTCCAGATGCTTCGGGGTCGACTGGGCGAGCAGTGCGAGTGGGTAGAGCCATCCGATACTCACGGGCAGGAGGTTCTTGCTGCTGCCGATTTCGCCCTTGCGCTGCTTCAGGGCTGCCTCGAAAGCGGCTTGTCCGGCTGCCCACTGGCTGTCAACGACCAGGGCTGCGGCCCCAATGGCGGCAGCGAGGCCGTTGTCGAGCCCCTGCAGGGCTTCCTGCAACAAGGCGGCGTCACTGCGTTGCAACGCCAGCTCGGCAAGCGCCGAACGCAGATCGTTGGACACCTGGTCGGGTTGCCGCCTGAGCTGGTCAAAAGCCCACTCCGCGATCGGGTTGAAATCCTCCGCCCAGTTCAAACCTATCGATGCCACACCCAGGCAAGCGAGCCACGAGCGTTCGGCCGGATCGATGTACTCGAAACTGGGGCCATCGAAACCGAGCAGGAGTGCCTGCGTGAGGATGGAGTTCCAGTCCATCGAACGTGCGACCCGTTGCCGGATCGCTGCTAGCTCTTCGCTCGGTGTGCCGGAAAAGAACTTGGCGCGCACATAGGCAATGGTCGCCGGAAGACTGCTGCTCGGCCAGTAGTAGCCGAAGCGCGTGAGGTCGAAACCATCGAGTTCGGCGATCAGACTCGGCAGGCAGTTTCCTGGCCGGGTCTCGAGCAACTGCCGGTAGAGCGGCGCACGCAAAGCGTCCACGAGTTGAAAGGCGTTGGGGCGGTGCGCCACATCGCCGAGCAGCAGTTTCTTGTCCTTGAGTTCCTCGACCGCGCTCTTTACATCGTTGAAGGTAAACGCTCTGCCGGTGCTGGTGGTCAGACCACTCAAACCAAGCAGGTGGTGTACGTCGGTCTGCGTACGGGCGGTCCACAGTAGTGCGCAGGCCAGGGCCACCTTGTGCGTGTCGGCAGTCAGTCCATGCTGGTCGAGTCGCTCGATGGCTGCTTTGTTCAAGGGGTTCTTGAGCATGGCGGCGGTTTCGGGAAAGGGAGTGGAGGCTTGTGCATGAATCAGCCACGGTGCAGCAGCATGGCGTCACCATAACTGAAGAAGCGATAACGCTGATTGATCGCGTGCCGATACGCGCCGCGGATGGCATCCAGTCCGGCGAAAGCCGAAACGAGCATCAGCAGCGTCGATTTTGGGAGGTGAAAGTTGGTGATCAGCCGGTCGACGACGCGAAAGCAGTAGCCCGGAGTGATGAAGATGTCGGTTTCGGCCGCGCCAGCGTGCAGCTCTCCGTGCTCTGCAGCCGCTTCGAGCGCACGCAGGCTGGTTGTCCCTACAGCGATGACCTGGCCGCCGCGCGCACGCGTTCGGGCGATCGCAGCGGCCGTCGCGGGCGGGATCTCGAAACGTTCGGCGTGCATGCGGTGCTCGGAAATGCGCTGTACTCGCACTGGCTGGAAGGTGCCGGCGCCGACGTGCAGCGTCAGCCAGGCCATCTCGGCACCGCGCTGTGCGAGTTCAGCCAGCAGCGCCTCGTCGAAGTGCAGGCCGGCAGTGGGTGCGGCGACAGCGCCAGGATGGCGGGCAAAAACCGTCTGGTAGCGCGCTTCGTCGGCAGCGCTCGCCGCATGCGTGATGTAGGGCGGCAAGGGCAAGCGGCCGTGGCGATCGAGCAGGCTCCAGAGGTCATTTTCGCCAGCCGGCTCCAGCAGTTCCAGGTCGAAGAACTCGTGCTGTTCACCGCAACGACCGCGTACGCTCAGCAGGATGGCATTTTCGAGAAAGATGCGGCTGCCGGCTTGCGGCGCTTTGCTGGCGCGGATTTGTGCCACGGCATGACGAGCATCGACGATGCGCTCGATCAGAACCTCGATCTGGCCGCCGCTTTCCTTCCGACCAAAGAGGCGCGCACGGAACACGCGCGTATCGTTGAACACCAGCAGATCCCCGGCTTCAACGATTTCCGGGAGCTCGCTGAAGCGGCGATCGTGGATGATGCCGTCGGACAGTTGCAACAGACGACTGGCGGTGCGTTCTGCGGTCGGGTGCTGGGCGATCAGTTCGCCGGGTAGATCGAAGTCGAAATCGTCGAGCGTCAGCATGCGTAAGTCTGCAGAGAATTGTCGAGCAAGCGCCGACGTGGAACGGAATATGATGAGTCTGCTTGTTCCTGAGTGGAGAATCAGCGATAATCAGAACTTCTTCCGGCTCGCGAGTTGCGAGCCAAAGCCGAGATGGCGGAATCGGTAGACGCAGCGGACTCAAAATCCGCCGGTGGAAACATCGTGGGGGTTCGATTCCCCCTCTCGGCACCATCCAGAACAGCACATGCTTGCAAAGCTTCGAATTATAACACGCCTCGGGTAGGCGGGCGCTGTCTGCCCGATCGATTCAGGCGATTGACGCGAGAAGCGGGGTGCGCAGGCATGTTAATGTGAATGTCGTGCCGGCGACTCACGAATCCCTCCTTCCCTCTCGTGGAGGAGGAGTCAGGGGAGGGAAACGGTCATGACTTCCATGATCGGGGGCCTGGAAAAATCATGACCTTTAGAATCGCTCATCAATGTTCGGCATCGAAAGGGTCTGTGCGTCGGTGTGACGACGTGCGTGCCGGTGCCGCTAGCGGAACCCTGCCTTGAACCCAGCAGAGCCAGTTCAGTCGCGTATTGTCATCGCCTCGCGGGAGTCGCGCCTGGCTCTGTGGCAAGCCGAGCATGTCCGTGGATGCCTGATGGAATCATACCCACGGAGTCGCATCGAGATCCTCGGCATGACGACTCGCGGCGACCAGATCCTCGACCGTCCGCTGTCGGCGATCGGCGGTAAAGGGCTGTTTATCAAGGAACTCGAACTGGCGATACAGGAAGGCCGTGCTGACCTCGCGGTTCATTCGATGAAGGACCTGCCGATGGAAATGCCTGCGGGCTTCGCCATCGCAGCCATTTCAGCGCGTGAAAATCCCTGCGATGCCTTTGTTTCGAACCGCTTTGCCGGGCTCGACGAGTTGCCGGCCAAGGCCGTGGTTGGAACCTCCAGCCTTCGTCGCGAAGCGATCCTGCGCGCCGGATACCCGCAACTTGTGATCCGTAGCCTGCGTGGTAACCTCGATACGCGGCTCAGGAAGCTCGATGCGGGGGAGTACGATGCGATCATCCTCGCTGCCGCAGGCTTGATACGTCTGGGCCTGGCAGCACGGATCAGGTCTATCCTGACGCCAGAGCAGTCACTGCCAGCACCAGGACAGGGAGTCCTCGGGATCGAGGCCGCATCAGGGCGCGCTGACATCATGGCACTGCTGGAACCGCTCAACGACAGCGAGACCGCGCACTGCGTGCGCGCCGAACGGGCCTTTTCGCGTGCCTTGGGGGGTAGCTGCCAAGTCCCGCTCGCTGCCTACGCGTTGCTCGATAGTGGTCATCTCTGGTTGCGAGGTTTCATCGCAACGCCGGACGGCAAGCAGATGATCGCCGGGGAACAGTACGGCGCTCCGGAAGACGGCGAGTCGATCGGTCGCCTGCTCGCGCAGCGGCTGCGTGAACAGGGGGCCGAGGTCATCCTGGAGCAGCTCGCCAGCTGCCAATGACGCAACCCTTGCGTGGTCTGACAATCGTCGTGACGCGCCCGCGCGCGCAGGCTTCGCGTCTGGCTGGCTGGATTGCCGAGCAAGGTGGCGAGCCGCTGATTTTTCCGCTGCTCGAGATTTCTCCAGTCATCGACCCTGCCCCCTTGCAGGCGGCGATCATGCGTCTCGGAGACTACTCGCTGGCGATTTTCATCAGCCCGAATGCAGTCGATTTCAGTGTCCCGGCGATTCTTGCCAGACAGGCGTGGCCATTGGGTCTGCGCGCAGTGGCGATTGGCCAGAGCAGCGTCGCGCGGCTTGCCCGTTATGGCATCGGCCACGTGCTGGCGCCGGCCGATCGCTTCGATTCGGAGGCACTGCTCGAACTTCCGGAAATGCGGCGCGCGGGCGTTGCTGGCAAGCGTGTGCTGATCTTTCGCGGTAATGGTGGCCGCGAACTGCTGGCCGATACCTTGCGAGAACGGGGCGCCGAAGTCGATGCGGTGAGTTGCTACCAGCGCTCGGCACCGGCCGACGCGGCCCCGCTGCAGGCGCTATGGCGCAGTGGCCAGCTCGACGCCCTGACGATTTCATCGAGCGAGGGCTTGCGCAATCTCGTCGGCCTGCTCGACGCACCGGCGAACGCCTGTCTGCGCGGCACCCCGATGTTCGTGCCGCATCAGCGCATCGCCGAGCTGGCGCATGCGCTTGCCATGCGGCGGGTTATCCTGACCGGAGCAGCCGATGCCGGAATCATTGCTGCGCTATGCAGCCATGATTGGCAGCGATCATGAGCGAAGAATTGGCCATGTAGCCGGGGCTTCCGTCCAGTCGCGTGGCGCCAGCATGTCGTAGAGCGCGGCTTCGGCGCTGCCGGCTTCAGGATGCCAGTCGTAGCGCCATTTGACGACTGGAGGGAGCGACATCAGGATTGATTCGGTGCGCCCGCCCGACTGCAGGCCGAATAGCGTGCCGCGATCCCAGACCAGGTTGAACTCGACATAACGTCCGCGTCGGTACGCCTGGAAGTCACGTTCGCGTTCGCCATAGGGCAGGTTCTGCCGCTTTGCAATGATGGGCAGATAGGCTTCCGTAAACGCGTCACCGACCGCCCGGGTCAGCGCGAAGCAACGCTCGAAGCCGCCCTCGCTGAGGTCGTCGAAGAAGATGCCACCGACCCCGCGCGGTTCGTTACGGTGCTTGAGGAAAAAGTACTCGTCGCACCATTGCTTGTAGCGAGCGTGCGTGTCTGCTCCAAAAGGCTGCAACGCTTGCTTGCAGGTCATGTGGAAATGCCGGATGTCTTCGGCAAATGGGTAGTAGGGAGTCAAGTCCATGCCGCCGCCAAACCACCAGGCAGGATCGAGATCGGCCCGGGTTGCAAGCAGGGCGCGCACGTTCATGTGCGCGGTCGGGCAATAGGGGTTTTCCGGATGCAGGACCAGCGACACGCCCATCGCGGCGAAGGCGCAGCCCGCCAGTTCTGGGCGTTTGGCGGTTGCCGAGGCCGGCAAGGCGGCGCCGCTGACCTGCGAGAAAGCAACGCCGCCGCGTTCAAAAACACGACCTCCCTCAAGGATGCAGGTGCAGCCGCTGCCAGCGAGTAGCGAGTGGGCTTCCCTTTCCCAGGGATCGGCACGGAAGCTCGCGCCGGTACGACCTTCGAGCGTTTCGATGGCCGTGACGATACGCGTTTGCAGGTCGGTGAAGTATGCCTTGAGGCGGGTCGGGTCGATCATCCCTGGTCCGCGTCCGCCGGTGCCGTGGCGGTTGGTGACTGCCTGACCGGGCTCACCGGCTGACGGCGCGGTGGCCGATGTCACGGCGATACTGCATGCCGTCGAAGTGGATACCGATAATAATGTCATAGGCACGTTTCTGGGCCTGCCTGACATTGTCGGCAAGTGTCGTGACACACAGCACACGCCCACCGGCGGTGACGATCCGGCCATCGCGCTCGGTGGTGCCGGCATGGAAGATATGACTGTCCTCGCTGCCCTGCGGAAGTCCGCTGATCAGATCGCCGGTGCGCGGAGTACCGGGGTAATTGGCTGCGGCCAGCACGACGCCCAGTGCGACACGACGGTCCCAGCTCGCCTCAACCAGGTTGAGCCGGCCGGCGACGGCATGATCGAGGAGGGTCAGCAAGTCGGATTTCAGGCGCATCATGATTGGCTGTGTTTCCGGGTCGCCGAGGCGGCAATTGAACTCGACGGTCTTGACCGATCCGTCCTTGCCAATCATCAGGCCAGCGTAGAGGAATCCGGTGTAGGGGATACCTTCGGCAGCCATTCCCCGTACCGTCGGCAGAATGATTTCGCGCATGGCTCGGGCGTGGACTTCCGGAGTGACCACCGGTGCCGGTGAGTAAGCACCCATGCCACCGGTATTGGGGCCGGTATCACCGTCGCCGATACGCTTGTGATCCTGTGTTGAAGCCAGCGGCAGCACATTCTTGCCGTCGACCATGACGATGAAACTGGCTTCTTCGCCTTCGAGAAATTCCTCGATCAGCACACGTGCTGGGGCCGAATCTCTTGCCGGGCTGTCACCGCTGGCGGGAAGCATCCGGTCAATCGCGTCATGGGCCTCGGACAGGTGCATGGCCACCACCACTCCCTTGCCGGCAGCCAGTCCATCGGCCTTGATGACGATTGGCGCACCCTGCTGGTCGACGTAGGCGTGTGCAGCGCGGATATCGGAGAAGGTCGCAAAGCGGGCAGTGGGAATATTGTGCCTGGCCATGAAGCGCTTCGCGAAGTCCTTCGAGCTTTCGAGTTGGGCGGCTTCCCTGGTCGGACCGAAGATCTTCAGACCGCGGTCGCGAAAAAGATTGACGATGCCGGCAGCGAGCGGGGCTTCGGGACCGACTACCGTGAGATGAACCTTGTGCTTTGCGGCGAAGTCGGCGAGCGCTTCGGGGTCGGTGAGGTTGACGTTTTCGAGTTCACGCTCGCGCGCCGTGCCCGCGTTGCCAGGCGTGACGAAAACCTTCTGCAACCCAGGAGTCTTCGCCAGCCGCCAGGCGAGTGCGTGCTCGCGACCGCCTGAGCCGATGACCATTAGCTTCATGACAGTCCTTTCACCACCAGAACTTGAGCTGCTGCGCGTACCCGCTGGCGCGCCCCCATCGAGCTGCGCCGTGCCCTGGCACTGACGACTCTGACCATGATCTTCCGCACCGTGTTCTCCCCAGCATCATTCAAAGAATCAATGTCGGAAGTGCCGGGCACCGGTGAACACCATCGCCAGACCATGCTCGTCGGCGGCAGCGATCACTTCCTCATCACGCATCGAGCCACCAGGTTGAATGACGGCCTTGGCGCCTGCAGCCGCCAGGACGTCGAGCCCGTCGCGGAAGGGGAAGAAAGCATCGGAGGCGACACAGGAACCTGCCAGGTCGAGGCCGGCATTCTGCGCCTTATTGGCCGCGATGCGGGTCGAATCAACGCGGCTCATCTGGCCGGCGCCAACGCCGAGGGTCATGCCGTGACCGCAAAAGACGATGGCATTGGACTTGACGAACTTGGCAACCCGATAGGCGAAGAGCAGATCTTCGACCTGTGCGTCAGTCGGTGCGACCCTGCTCACCACCCTCAGGTCGGAAGCCTGGACGTTGAACTGATCGGGGGTCTGTAACAGTAGCCCGCCACCGACGCGCTTCATTTCGAAAGTATGCTGGCCCCTGGCCAGCGGCAGTTCGAGGACGCGCAGGTTCTGTTTGGTGGCCAGCATCGCCCGGGCAGTGTCGCTGAAAGCCGGTGCCAGCAGGACTTCGACGAAATGCTTGCGGACATTCATGGCGGTCACGACATCGGCGTCGACCGTGCCGTTGAAAGCGATGATGCCGCCAAAGGCCGAGGTCGAGTCGGTCTGGAAGGCTTTTTCGTAGGCGGACAGCAGGCTGACATCGATTGCCACACCACAGGGATTGGCGTGTTTGATGATCACGCAGGCGGGCTTGTCGAAAGTCTTGACACACTCCCAAGCGGCGTCGGCATCGGCGATGTTGTTGTACGAGAGTTCCTTGCCTTGCAGCTGCCGATAGTTGGCGATCGAACCCGCAAGAGGTGTGGGATCGCGGTAGAAGGCTGCTTGCTGGTGCGGATTCTCGCCGTAACGCAGCGTTTCGACGCGATCAAAGGCGAGTTGCAGAGAAACGGGAAACGTCCCGGCCTGGTTCGATTCGTCGAGCGAAGTCAGCCAGTTGGCAATCGCTGCGTCGTAGCGCGCAGTGTGCGCAAAGGCCTTTTTGGCAAGCATGAAACGTGTGTCAAGACTCAGGGCGCCATCGCTGGCCGTCATTTCGGCGAGCAATGCCGGGTAGTCCTCGGGGTCGGTGACCACGGCCACCCCGGGGTAGTTTTTGGCTGACGAACGCAGCATTGCCGGGCCGCCGATGTCGATGTTCTCGATCGCTTCGGCGAGTGTGACACCAGTCTGGGCAATGGTTTCACGGAATGGGTAGAGATTCACACATACCAGATCGATGGTCGGGATGCCGTGCCGTTCAAGCGTGGCCATGTGCTCGGGCAGATCACGACGCGCCAGGATGCCGCCATGTACTTTCGGATGCAGGGTCTTGACGCGGCCATCGAGCATTTCCGGGAAGCCTGTGTAATCGCCCACCTCGGTAACCGGCAGACCAGCGTCACGGAGCATCCGGGCGGTGCCACCAGTGGATAACAGTTTGACATCATGAGCGATCAGTCCCTGCGCGAATTCGAGGGCGCCATTTTTGTTGGAGAGGCTGATCAGGGCTTGGCGGATTTTCATGGTGGGCGGGTGGCAGCTCTTAAAAGGGTAATAGGAGTGTTCAGTCGATCAGTTTGTGATCGACCAGTTTCTTGCGCAGTGTGTTGCGGTTGATCCCTAGGATTTCGGCCGCCAGGGTCTGATTGCCGCCGGTCTGTCTGAGTACGACTTCAAGCATTGGGCGTTCGACGCTCTTGATCACCATCGCGTAAACTGCAGCCGGCTTCTCGCCTTCAAGCTGTTGAAAGTAGTTTTCCAGCGCCTTGCCGACGCAAGTTGCGATATGGTCATCGTCGTTGCGCTTCATGCTGCAAGGTCCTCGAAGTTGGCATGCGGTGAAGGAGTTGTGCGGGCATAGCTCAAATGCTCCTGGTAATCCGCGAGGGCACAGAAAAAGTCATTGACTGCCTGTCTTTGCAGTTCGATGGTTGGCAACTGGTTCATCCTGTGACGGAAAGCTGCCGAGCCGACCAGACCCCTGGTATACCAGGAAATATGCTTGCGTGCGATACCGACCCCGGTTTCGACACCGTAAAAGAGATATAGATCCTCAAGGTGCTCAAGCAGTACCTCGTGAATTTCAATGACCCGTGGCGGAGGCAGGTAGGTTCCGGTGTTCAGGAAATACTCGATCTCGCGGAACAGCCATGGGCGCCCCTGCGCGGCACGTCCGATCATCAGCGCGTCGGCATGGGTGGTGTCAAGGACATGTTTTGCCTGTTCAGGAGAGTCGATGTCGCCATTGGCGATAATGGGAATAGTCGCCACGGCTTTTGCTGCCTGGATCGTCTCGTATTCGGCCTGGCCGCTGTAGCCGCAGGCGCGCGTGCGGCCGTGCATTGCCAGGGCCCTGATTCCTGACTGCTCTGCGATCTTGAGGATGTTCAAGGCGTTGCGACTGTTTTTGTCCCAGCCGGTGCGGATCTTCAAGGTTACCGGGGTGCTCGGTACGGCATTGACGACGGCCTCGAGAATTTGCCGGACCAGCGGCTCGTCCCTGAGCAGGGCGGAACCGGCCATGACGTTGCAGATTTTCTTCGCCGGGCAGCCCATGTTGATGTCGATGATCTGAGCCCCTCGCTCAACGTTGTAACGTGCCGCAGCAGCCATCATCGAGGGACTGGCGCCAGCAATCTGTACCGAAATTGGCGCAACCTCGCCCGCATGGTTGGCGCGGCGCCGGGTCTTGATGCTGCCATAGAGCAGGGAGTTCGAAGTGACCATCTCGGATACGGCCAGACCGGCACCCATGCGCTTGCAGAGCTGCCTGAAGGGGCGATCGGTAACGCCCGCCATCGGCGCGACGAACAACTGATTGCGAAGCGAAAAACCGAGAAATTCCATGCTGGTAAAGTGCCGATGGGCAAGGCAAGTTTCGGATTCTACCGCGATTGCTGCCGCGAAAACAGACACTTCTTGCCTCGGGCAGAAACGCCAAAAGGCTTCTGGCGTTCTTCTCAGAGCGGATCGCTTTTCCGACGTGGTTTTCTTGATGCTGGCTGTCAACCACTACTTGCAGAGAGCGTTACTCGCGGCATGGTTTGCACGACAATACTTCGACAGGAGAATAAAAATGGGTAGCCTAAGCAGCGAGTCTTTTGACCAGTTTCTCGAGTCACTCAAGCAGGCGGGCGTGGAAATCAGCAATGAATGCGAGTTGCGCGAGCGGCTGGCCGAAGCTCAGCGTTGGCGCTTTGCATTTGCTACTCTGGCCGCCAATGGCCGCCCATTGGGAATTCGTTTTCAGGATAGTAGTCGTGGCGTGAACGAGGCGGATATCCACCGGACTTTTGCCCGCTTCCAGTTCCCTGAAATCTTGCAG
>WBZL01000585.1_pt1 | contig 40869 bp, 30 predicted proteins | sample 5204291 | NCBI WGS metagenome assembly WBZL01 (sample SAMN12344345, study PRJNA552823) | activated sludge metagenome | biome: Activated sludge suspended growth; feature: Nitrification reactor; material: Wastewater; isolation source: activated sludge from nitrification reactor of wastewater... | reverse complement strand
GCTCACCAACAAGCAACGACCAACCATTGACGACAGGAGGATAGGGAAAACGGCCGTTTCTCCCCACCACCTCACAATTCCAAACCGGGATTAACGGCCGTTTCTGACAACAGGCACCCGACAACCGATTTACCATTCGTCTTTGTTACCAACAAGATTGGTCTATGATGCCTATGATGATATGTAAAGAATCTATCTAATTTCCACGCATTTTGTGGTCTTGAAAAGGAGCTTCACCTTACTCCTCAATTATTTTTTGGACGAAATATTCCAAATCCCTCGAATAAAAAGGCTACACATTATCGTAAAGCCATATATAAAACCGCCTAGCACGATCCATATCGGTATCTCCTGTGGATGCATAAGATCAAACAAGCCCATGTATGAAACAGCAAATAAGAAAGCACTTGCTGTCCCTGATGAACTGCAAAGAACAATTGCTCTCTTCAAAGAAACTTCCTTCCCATAAACAGGTGGCCTTCGAAGTGGATACATTGCAATGAGCCATATTCCTACAAAGAATACCGTACCTAATGTAAAAACAATGATCCATACATCATTTGGAAAAGACTGATTAGAACTCCCTATCATAATGACTTTTATCCTATTGGTGGCAAGTGAATTAAAGGTATGCATAGTTCAGCTAGAATCCATTTTGAAGGCAACAACACTGAATAAAAACTTCTTCTCTACTCTATCTAACCGGAATTTCGCCTATTAATCCTCACCTGAGAAGCAATTTTAGGGTTCGTTCAAAAATAAGATTGGGGTTTAAGACCACAGACAACGGACGACAGACCGCTTTTATCGTCAGCCGTCTATCGTCTGCGATCAGCCAGTGTCCAAACTTGTTTACGATTGAACCCTTAGATGAATGGGAAGCTTTTCTCTCATGGGATGATCATCATGCACATCTTCGGTTAATTAAATGATCCAGCAGTATTTCAAATTATCTATACTGTCGAGGAATATAGGTTTGATTATAAATATTTGCATATGGCGCATACACAAAATAAACAGGTGCAGACGACTTTGAAGGGTTAAGCGATACTCGGAGTTGATATTGATCATTGGCAAAGAAATCAGGTATGTCATATAAAAGCGAAGAACTGTTCAAGGCAAAATCAACCTCTGGAGAAGCGGGAACTGCAAAATCAACAGAATTTTCTAAGGCCTCTTTTATTATACTAGAACTAATCACAAGCTCGTTTGTCTCCCAATCAACAAAAGCATTTCCAGATAGAATATCTGCACTTGTGGTTAATTGCGCTGTAAAAAGGCTAACCATTGTTTCAATAAAATCTAAAACTCCCCTTTCTGCCATCAATGCGCCGACAGCTCCTACTGGCCCACCTGCCACAAAGCCTCCTATAGCTGCTATGGGTTCTCCTGCAACCCCTGCTGCAGATATTGCTAATTCGCCCCAAGACAATCCTATCCCAGCTCCATTCAAAATCTTTGCTGTAAAAGCTCTTCCAGGAGAAACACTTGCTGTAGGCAAGGAAGACACATAAACAGAAGGTATCAGAAATGAATGGCCGATACACGTGGTTTGAGTACAAACTGGATATTTAAGCAGATAAGCTAATTCCCCGGCATTTGAACCAATCGAGCTGGATGTGTTCTGATTGCATGTTTCATCGCCAGAAGCTGCTTGTTCTGCCGTGCAACTTCTGTGCCCCGAAGGATCGACAAAATTAACAGGATTATTTAAGCTATAGGTGTACCTATTGAACTGCTGTGGGTTCATCGGGTCAGGAACCAGCGTGTCCGGTGACAGAAAACGGTTAATATAAGGCACATAATACCGCGCATTCATGTACACCAGTCCCAGGCTGTCGTTATGTTTGTGGCCGGTAAACCCCCGGTCACTCACCGCCGGGTTTGTCTGCGGCTTTGCCCCGCGATACTCCCCAAACGGCAAGAACCGCGCCACCGAATCCGGCACCAGGGTGCCTTGCAGGTCTGTCCTGTCCTGCCCATAGCTCAACGCCGTTGCACTGCCGAGATGGTCGGAATGAACATAGAATAGCCCCGTAAACGCCTCATTGTCAATCAACTGCCCATTCTCATCCTCCGCCTCCACCCGCGTCGCCACCACCTGTCCACCGAAACGATAGTTGATGCGCCGCACCACCTTCGCCGTGTCGGCCACGCTGTTCAGCACCGTCACCGTTCCCGTCGCCGTGTCGCTGCCAAAGCTGTTGCTCACCGTCAGCGTCACCGTATACGTCCCCGCCACCATGTACGTATGCACAACCGTAGCCGAAAGCGTCACCGGGTTCTCGCTTCCATCCCCAAAATCCCATATCCGCTCAGTCACCTCTCCCAGTGACAAATCACTAAACGTCACCGCCAACGGCACCGTCCCGCTAATCGGCGTCGCCACAAAGTTGGCAATCGGCGGCCCCGCCGTCACGGTAATATAATCCACCACCGTCTTGCTCATCGTCCCGTCGTCATTGTTCACCGTCAGCGTCACCGTGTAGCTCCCCGGCGCCATATAAACATGCGTCGGGTTCTGCTCCGTACTCACCCCCCCATCGCCAAACTGCCAGAACCAGTGGGTCGGGTTGCCCGTAGATTGATCCTCAAACACCACCGTCAGCGGTGCCATCCCATCTATGGGTTCGCCCACAAAGTCAGCTTCAGCCGGGGGAGCCACCGCCACCGTCACAAACTGCTCCAACGCCAACGGCTGCGGCGGTAAAAATTTGGCTTGCCCATTCCCCCAAACAAAACTATCCTTATCAGCAATGATGTTAAAACGAGACAGCCTGATTTTGTACAAAAACCAGCCCGGTCGCGTCACCGAACTGGGCAAAAAGCTGACCATTGAGGCGGGCGGGCAAACAGTGAGCGTGCGCCCCAAGGATGTGGTGCTGCTGCACCCAGGGCCTGTTCGCAGCTTGGGCGAATTGAGCAGTGTGCCAGCAGGGGAGATCATGGCCGCCTGGGAGCTGCTGGCTGGTGAAACCACCACCCTGCCCGACCTGGCCGAACTTGCCTTTGAGCAGTTCACCCCCGCCGCCGCTTGGGCCATTTGGCAGCAGGTGGAGGATGGGGTGCTGTTTAGCGGCACGCCAGAGGCAATTGTTTGCCATTTGCCGGAGCAGGCAGCGGAGATTCGGGCGGCGCGGGCGGCAAAAGCGGCCGAGGAAGCGGAGTGGGAAGGGCTACTCAAGCGGGTACAGCGGCGGCAGTTGGCGGCCGAAGACGGCCGTTTTTTGCAAGATGTCGTCGCCGTTGCCAAAGGGCTGCACGACAAAAGCCGCCTGCTCAAAGCCCTCAACTTTTCCGAAACACCAGAAAAAGCCCACCGCCTCCTGCTCGACCTCGGCTACTGGGATGAATTTGTCAACCCCTACCCCTCCCGCTTTGGCGTGCCAACCCAATCGTCCGCCGTGCCGCTGCCGCCGCTGCTGGACGAGCCACGGCGCGATCTCACTCATCTGGTGTCGCTTGCGATTGACGACGCGGGCAACAAAGACCCGGATGATGCGGTGAGTTGGGAGGCTGGCGTGGGGGAAAACGGCCGTTTATGGGTCCACATCGCCGACGTCGCCGCCCTCGTCCCCCCCGACAGCCTCGCCGACCTTGAAGCCCGCGCTCGCGGTGCCAATCTCTATCTGCCCGAAGGCACCGTCACCATGCTCCCTGCCGAAGCCACCCAGCAGCTTGGCCTCGGCCTCAGCGAAACCTCCCCCGCCCTCTCCTTTGGCCTCACCCTCAGCCACGACGGCACCATTGGCAACGTGGAAATTACGCCAAGCTGGGTGCGCGTCACCCGCCTCTCCTATGAAGAAGCCGAGACACAGCTTGACCAGGAGCCGTTTCGCCAGCTTCTCTATGTTGCGCGGCTATACGAAGGAAAGCGGCGACAAAACGGGGCCGTGCAAATTGATTTGCCGGAAGCAAAGGTGGCGGTGGCGGATGGCGTGGTGGAAATACGGCCGTTGCCCCCCCTCCGCAGCCGCGATCTGGTGCGCGAGGCGATGCTAATGACGGGCGAAGCGGTCGCTCGTTTTGCCCTCACCCACAACATCCCCCTACCCTACACCAGCCAGGACCCGCCCAGCAAAGTTATCGAAGGCGATACCCCCTCGGTGATGTTTGCCCGCCGCCTGACGATGCAGCGCAGCCAACAAGGCAGCACCCCCGGCCGCCACGCCGGGCTAGGCATGGACCTTTATGTGCAGGCCACTAGCCCGCTTCGTCGCTATCTCGATTTGGTTGCCCACCAGCAGCTACGCGCCTTCCTGCGTGGCGAACCGCTGCTGGATGCCCAAGAGCTGATGGAGCGCGTGGGGGCGGCCGATGCCATCATTGGCAGCGTGCGCCAGGCGGAACGGCTGTCCATCCAGCATTGGACGCTGGTTTACTTGCTGCAACATCCCAAATGGCAAGGGGACGGCATTGTGATTGAGCAGCGGGGCAAGCGGCACCTTTGTTTGCTGCCACCGCTGGCGATGGAAACCACGGTGAATTGTCGGGAAGAACGGCCGTTAGACACCGCCCTCCCCATCGAACTCACCAAGGTCAATCTGCCCGCGCTGGAAGCCCAGTTTCGCGCCGTTGAATAACCTTTTATCTGTTAATCAGGGGGGAGTTGCATCATACAACTCCCCCCCTCCCCTTTATCAAGGGGGGATTGCATGACGCAACTCCCCCCCCAAAAACGAGTGAACGATGAGTGATGGTCAAGAAATCGTAGTGCTTGAGCAAAAAAGCGTTTTTTTCCTAAACGATGAACTAATTGCCGTACGGGCCGATGACAAGCAAGTCTATGTTTCCCTGCGCCATCTCTGTCAGGCACTGGGGCTAAATCGGACGGGTCAAATGCAGCGGATACGCCGTCACGTTGTTTTGGCAGAAGGGTATCGAAATGCCGAAGTTGAAATACCCAATGCCGGGCATCCCCAGCAGGCCGGTATGCTGCGCGTTGACTTGGTTCCCATGTGGCTGTCCGGGGTGGATGTGCGCCGGGTCAAGGAAGAGATCAAAGATAAGCTGATTCAATACCAGAAGGAAGCAGCCAAGGTTCTTTGGGAGGCGTTTCAAGAGGGTCAGCTAACGGCCGATCTCTCTTTCAATGATTTGTTGCAACAAGCCGACAATGAGGCCGTGCAAGCATACCAAATTGCCCAAGCCATCATGAAGCTGGCCCGCCACCAAATTTTGATGCAGTCGCAGCTTCAAAGCCACGAGCAGCGGCTGGAACAAATCGAGGCCGTCCTGGGCGACCCCGGCCGCCACGTGACTCCCGAACAAGCCAGCCAAATTAGCCAGGCCATCAAGGCGATTGCCATGGAACTGAGTAAACAAACTAAAACCAACGCTTATGGGGGGGTCTATGGAGAGCTGTATCGCCGCTTCGGCATCACCAGCTACAAGCAGCTTCCGGCGGCAAAATATAACGGGGCGATGAATTGGTTGAGCGAATGGTATCAACAGCTAACGGACAAGGCACTGCCGTTTTAATCTTGCCGCATAGCTCTATTCATCCCAGCGCATAACTACAGTCGCTCCCATGCTCCGCGTAGAAGCATTCCTCACCCGCTCTTGGCAGTTAACAAAATAAATGGGTAAACATGTCATTTCGAGGTCCTCCGAGAAATCCCATTGATATTGCGCTGTGAGCGGGATTTCTCCTCGAAGACTGAGCCTGCCCTGAGGCTGCCGAAGGGTCGAAATGACGTTGTTTTTTTGCCCAAATAAATTGTTAACGCACAACTGCGGGTCTCTTTGAGACGAGCAACCCGCAGAGCAGGTTAAAAAACATAACCACGGTCTCCGTGGTTAAGAGTTGGCAACTCACAAGACCGTGGTTACAAGTTGGTAAGTGACTCAATACGCAAGACGAAATACGCAATACCCCCAGAATCCCCCGAAATCCAAAGGCCGCATTTTTCCAAAGTCGCGTTTAAAGCAAATCACCAAAATCAGGCAGTTCAATATCACGCGCCACGCTTTGGGTATAAGACGGCCGTTTTCCCTCCACAAAAAAAGCGTGCAGCCCCATCGCATAAATCCACCGTTCGGTGTCGGCAATCGAACGGGCGCGGGTCGCCTGATGGACTTCCACCGTTAAATCCTGGTATTCGGGCGGCAGGCGCAGCGTGCGCTGCCAATATTGGCCGCGCATGGTGCTGGATTTGGTCGCCTTGGCCGTGGCCGATTTACTGACAGCATCAAGGGGATCAACAAACGGTTTCGCGGATTTGGGCAACGGCCGTTTTTTCCCCTCCTCTTTCTTCACCGGCTTCGGGTCTGGCAGCATCGCTAATGGATCATCAAACTTGCTCATGCACCATCGCCTCCGCAAATAATTTGTCCACCAATGCTTGATACGCCTTCGTCGGGGCGCTGTCGGGAGCCGACTCAAACAGCGTCAACCCACCCAGCGCCGGGGATTGCTCCACGATCACCGTACCCGGCACGGCCAAGCTCACCGTTTTGCGCCCATAGCGGCGCACGAGGCTGGTCAACATCTGCCGCGCCAGCTTTTCGCGGGGGCGCACAAAGGTTGGCACAATGGCCCCAATCTTGATGTCAATGCCGCGAGCCTGCTCCTCGATGATGCCGTTAGTGTGGTTGACCGTCGCCGCTGCCCCGTGAAAGTCAACCTTTACTGGCACAATGGCCTGGTCGGCGTATTTGTAAACGGCCGTTTCCAACATATCCAGCGACGGCGGACAATCCAGCACAATAAATTGAAACGCCTGCCGCAGCGGGTCTAAATAATATTCCAGCAAATCATCCACCGGAACGGCCGGCATGTCTTCGTCCAAACTCAAGTTAGCCGATGACAACACATTCCGCGCCAGCAGGTTACTCTTGGCCCGCTTCAGCCGGTCACTGGCCGGCAACACATACAGGTTGGGGCGCGATGGGCCACCGCTCTCACTGCGGTCAGCACTCAAAATGCTTTCGCGCAGGGTTGCATGACCAGTCAACACCTTGCTCAGGCAGCGATCACCAGGGTCAAGCCCCAGCGCCCGCGACACGTCCCCCTGCGGGTCAAGCTCCACGATAATCACATTCCCCCCACCCTGCTCCTCTAACTTGATTGCCAAACCGTGGGCGAGATTAACGGCCGTTGTGGTCTTCCCCACTCCCCCTTTGCGATTGACCGAAGCGAATACGGTAGCCATTTCCAACTCCTTATCCCAAGAGTATGTACAATTGCACATACTTTGATTCTTTGCGTGTATATTGTGATTCTCAGTATACACAAGTATACATACTTTGTCAATTTAGCCCACAACCGCAAACGCCCCTGTCCAACTCCCCGACTTATGAAGGCAAAACGGCTCTCAAAATTGCTTGTGCAATAATTCACAAACGCACGGCTCACAAGATTGACACGCTTCCTGCACATGCCAAACGAAGGAATCAACGGCACTTTTGCCCGTTATTATAATTTCGATTATTATAATCCTGTTTATTATAAATGGGTTTTCTTATACACATTGCGACGAAACAGAGAACTTTGAACAGGCAACTATTCTATGCAAACAGTGCATTTATGCCAAATTCCAAATTTCGGAAATGGACAGCGGCAGGGTGGGGGAAACGGCCGTTTCTCCTACCATCAATACACCACCCACAAACAAAGGTACAGCCAGAAAATGGGTTTTGACAATTAGATATAATTCGTTTTATAATATTTGCAGTTATACACAGCGGATTAGGTGGATATATCTTATGGCAAAAGGGGCTTTTATTGGCCGCACAAGCGAATTAAACCTGATTGACCGTTTATGGGACTCAGCCAAATCGGAGCTGATGATTCTATACGGTCGGCGGCGCGTTGGCAAAACGCGGCTGCTCACGCACTGGATCAACCAGGAAAACCATTTGGGCATGTACTGGATGGCGGAACCAACATCGGCCGTTGACCAACTGCGTGCTTTCTCCCAGGCCATTGCCAACTTCATGGAGCCAGACGATCCCGCACCGCTGGATTTTTCCTACGCGACTTGGGAACAAGCGTTTCGCCAAATTGCGCTGCTGGCAAAAGGTCGCCGCACGGCCATTTTTATTGACGAGATCACCTACCTGATGGACACCAACGCCTCCATCATCGGCACGCTGCAAAAGGTGTGGGATCATCGGCTTAGTCAGTCCAACGTGCTGCTGGCGCTTTCTGGCTCGCAGATGGGAGCCATGAAAAAGCAGCTCCTCAGCTACCAAGCCCCGCTTTATGGCCGGGCAACGGCGCAAATTAGCCTATCGCCACTGCCATACGGTGCCACCCAAGACTATTTCCCCAACTACACCCCCGCCGACCGCGTCTTACTCTACGCCATTTGGGGCGGGGTTCCCGCCTATTGGGAACGCATTGACCCCAACCGCACCGTGCTGGAAAACCTGCAAATGCTCATCGAACCCTCCAATGCCTGGATGCTCGATGAGCCACGCCTGCTGCTGCAAGATTTCATTACTGATCTCTACAATTACGTCGGGATCATGCGGGCTATGGCGCAGGGTGCCCACACGTTGAGCGAAATTGGTGAACGCAATGGGCTATCAAGCACCCACATGACCAGCTATTTGCAAATCTTGCGTGAAACAGGGTTTGTAGAGCGGCAGGTTCCCGTTACGCAGCGCGAAATCAATTCACGGCTAGGGCGGTATTACGTCACCGACCCCTACTTACGCTTCTATTACCGCTTTTTAGCTGCCTATCAATCTCGGTTGGCATTGGGGCAGCAGCGGCAGGTGCTGGAAGCGATTGAGCAGGAAATCGGTAGCTTTATTGAGGCAAATACCTGGAAAGATTTATGTCAGCAGTGGCTTGCCTTGGCTGATGATCACGGCGAATTGCCTATTTCTATCCAGGCTGTTGGCAGCGAATGGCGGCGCGGCTTTGATATTGACGTGGTTGGCATTGACGAAGAGAACAAGACGCTGGTTTTAGGTTCCTGCCAATGGGATGGGCCGGGCAGCGTTGAGGCCATTGAGAAACTGCTACAGCACACAACCTCGGTTGTGCCGCGCCAAGAAGAGTGGACGATTTACTATCTGGGGTTTGCCGCCAATGGGTGGTCGCCGGGAGAACGACTGCGGGCTGAGGCTGCTTTGACCAACCGGGCAAAGCGGGGTCGGGCGCAATGGAATTTTGCGGGTTTGCGTCTGTTAGACTTGGAGGAAGTTGACCGCGACTTGGTTCGCTGGCAAGTTTAATCTGTTAGCACGGCCTCGCCAAATGGCGTGAGGCCAACAAAAAAGCTAAACGACTGCAATCGTTTAGCTTTCTTATCTAAGCACAGCCACATTCACTGTTGTAAGTGTGTTGCACCACAGCTTACAAAAAGGCCCCTTGATTGGGGAGGGGGATTTTATGTCCCTACGTGGCTTCTAGTTCACCTACATGGAGGATAACACGAGCGGATCGGTCTGTCAATGGGCGACCGGTTGTTTTCGTGTATTCGTGCCACAATGGAGCAAGATCAGGGCGCATCGCCAGAATTGTTGGCGGCAAATGCGCGTTTGTTCGCGTTGCGTGCCGGCCGAACCCAATCGGACAAGGCACCCCACGAGCAAACGGCCGTTTCTTCCCCCCCCACAACGGCCGTTTGCATCCAAAACCTACCCCCGCATTTGGGGTGGGGGAGTGTGGTAGCAACGGCCGTTTGTCGGCGCAACCAAATTGAGACGACGGACAACGGACAACAGACCACTGATTTGCCGTCCGTTGTCTGTTGTCCATCGTCTACTTTTACATCCTCGCTTAAAACCCAAACCACCAAACTTTATCCGGATCTCGCCCAAGCTATGCTTAAAAACGAAGTGACCAGCGCGGCGCGGCTGTGGCTGCTTTTGCGCCATATTGACGGGGAAGGGCGGGGTTGTCTTCGCATAGATGAGCAAAGGGAGCGGCTTTGCCGCAAGCAGTCGGCTGATTATTTTTGCGGCTGGCGGCAGTTTCGCAATTTGCTGGCGCAAGGGGAGGACGTGTATTGGACGCGGGACAGGGAGCGGATTTGGCTGCGAGGAACGGTGGCGGTGGCGCATTTGCTGGGGGTGACACGGTTGACGGGTTTGCCGGTGGTGCTGCCGCTAACGGCCGTTTATGGCGGCGTGGGGCTGTTCCGGGCGCACCTGTATGCCAGCCGCCACAGCGGGCGCAAAGAGGCGGCACCCATTAGCCGTGCCGTGCTGCGGCAGCAAAGCGGTGTGGCTGGGCGCACCCAGCGCCATTATGACAACCGGGCGCGGGTGCAGCGCAAGCGCAACGTGGCGGTGGGGGAACGAGCCGCTAACGTTTCATGGGAAACAATTGGCTGGGAGCAGGGACGGGCGGTTTTTGTCATGAAGGACAGAAGCGGCCGTTTTGGTTCCCCCAATCAAACATATGTTGCCTGGCAGTTGCCCAACAGCTACAGCGGCCCACACCGTCGCTGTGGGCGCGGGCGGCAGCGGAAGATGAACCGGCAGTTGGTAGACCTCGTTCAAACAGGGATGCGGGGGAACGGCCAACGGCAGCAGATTTCGCGCCGCTATTTTCGCAATGGGAAAACGGCCGTTTTGCAGCAGCAAACTTCAACCACCTACTGGCCGAGCCAAGCACAGGAAACGGGGCGAACAATGGCTTACTGGCATGTAGTTGGTGGAGATTGGGGATTGGGGATTGGCGATTATCAACCTTCATCAATCTCCAACCTCTAATCTCCAGTCTCTTTTTTTATCATCTGGCTTGGAAAAAGTTTGCCACCATTAAAAGGGATTATTTATTGCCCGTTTTGATTGACGAAAACGGCCGTTTGTGCGACAAGTACCGCTGCAAAAAGTAAGAAGTTCAACTTTTTAGAAAAGTTGAACTTCTTGCCAAAAAAGAGGTATGCAATGATTGTTGATTTTCACAACCACTTTTTCCCCATGAGCTATCTCAAGGAGCTGGAGAAAGGGCAGTCCCAGGCCAAACTGGAGCGTGACAAAGATGGGCAGCTTATCATGGTTTTGTCGGGCGATTACAGCATCATCATGGAAACGCACCACAACGCCGCTGCCCGGCTGGAGGCGATGGACGCGGCCGGGGTAGATGTGCAATGTTTGACGCTGACCGTTCCCGGTGTCCACAGCGAGGAAGCAGCGCAGGGGGCGCATTTGGCGCGGCTGGTAAACGACGGCTTTGCCGACATTATGCAGCAGCATCCCGGACGCTACACGGCCTTGGCGGCACTACCACTGCAAGACCCGGCCGCTTCGGTGGTAGAGCTGGAGCGGGCTGTCACCCAGCTCAATTTACGCGGCGGCGGGCTTTTTACCCACATTAACGGCACCCAGCTTGATCAGCCAGAGTTTTGGCCGCTGTACGAAAAGGCGGTGGAACTGGATGTGCCGCTCTTTGTTCACCCCATCATTCCCACCCACATTGGCGCACTGGCGGATTATCGGCTGGTGGCGGTGGCGGGCTTTTTGTATGAGACAACAACGGCCGTTCTTCGTCTCATTTACAGCGGCGTTCTGGAGCGTTATCCCGGCCTCAAGCTGGTGTTGTCCCATTTGGGCGGCACGGCGCCCTTTTTGGCCGAACGCGCCGACCGGGGTTTTGCCCTCTATCCCGAATGCCAGGGCAACATTTCCCGCCCCCCCAGCAGCTATTTACGCGATGTCTACATGGACACTTATCCCGGTGTACCAAACGCCATCAAATTTGCCATTGACTTTGCCGGAGCCGACAAGCTGGTGTTGGGCAGCGATTACCCGCACCAAATTGGCGATTTGCCCGGTTCCATCAGCACCATCACCGATTTAGCCATTAGCGATGCCGACAAGGCGTTGATTTTGGGCGGGAATGCGGCTAGGTTGTTAAAATTGGAAGAATGAGACTGAGAGACTGAGAGATTGGGAGACTGACCCTTTTGGTCTCCCAGTCTCTTAGTCTCCTAATCTCTTAATCTCCCAATCTCTTGCAAAAGATGTATCAACCAGGAAAAACCCTTCTTTCGGCACGGGCGTATTACCATGCGTTGCGGCAGTTGAACCGGGATGTGCGGATTTATTTGTTAACGGCCGTTCTCTCTGGCTTCACCCTCAGCGGGGTCTACTCCGTGCTGCTCAATCTGTATTTGTTACGCTTAGGCTATGGCCCTAGCTTTATCGGCACCGTCAACGCCGCCGGGCAAGCCGCCTTCATCTTTCTCAGCATCCCCGCCGGGGCGATGGGGCAGCGCTGGGGGACACGGCGGCTGATTATGGCCGGGATTGCCAGCTATTTTTTGGGCTATGTCCTGCTGCCGCTGGCCGAATTTGCCCCGGCCGGGTGGCAGGCGGGTTGGCTAATTGGCGCCAATCTCATCACCTCTTTTGGTGGCCCATTGTATTGGACCAATGGCAATTTGTTTATGATGGAAAAGACCAGCCCGGTGGAGCGCAACCACGCCTTTTCCCTGCGAACCGCCTTCTTCCCGCTGGCCGGTTTTGTGGGCAGTTTGGTGGGTGGGGTGCTGCCCGGCCGTTTTGCCCATCTGCTGGGGGTGACGCTGGATGACCCGGCTCCGTACCGCTTTTCGCTGTTGCTGGCGGCACTGCTCTTTTTGCCTGCCCTGTGGGCGATGAGCCGCGCCAGCGACACGGTGGGGCAAAAGCGGGAACAAACGGCCGTTTCTCCCCACTGGAAAACCGCCCCCTTTGCCCTCTTCATCACCCTCGGCGTGGTCATGTTTCTCCGCACCGCCGGGGAATCGGCTGCCCGCAGCTTTTTCAACGTCTACCTCGACGACTTTTTCCACGTGCCAACGGTACAAATTGGTACCGTGGCCGCCATCACCCTGCTCCTGACTGTACCATCGGCACTGCTGACCCCGGCACTGGCAAGCCGCTGGGGCAATGGGCGGGTCTTTTTGGTGGCGGCCATTGGCATGGGGGTTTGTATGCTGCCATTGGCCTTTGTGACCAACTGGCTAGTGGCGGCGCTGTGTTATATGTGCGTGATGGTGTTTGCGGCGGCCACGCAGCCAACGATTTATGTGTATCGGTTGGAGGTGGTAACGGCCGTTTGGTGGGCGTTGATGTCAGGGGTGGGGGGAACGTTTCACGGGCTGGGGCAGGCAACGGCAACGTTTGGCGGCGGGCGGCTGATAACGGCCGTGGGCTACCACAACTTTTTCCTGCTGGCGGCCGTTGTCACCTTTGCCGGGGCGCTGGGCTTTTGGCTCTTTGACCGTGCGCCGCAGCAGGAAGTGGTGCGAGAAGTTTTATAGAATGGGACGCAGATTTACCTGATTTGCCTGATTATCAGGTTCATCAGTTAAATCTGCGTCCTATTTTCCAGGATGGAGAGATGAGCAACTGGACAACACCGCCTTTCCGGGCGGATCATGTGGGAAGTTTGCTGCGGCCGGCCGAGCTGCTGGCGGCGTATGAGGGGGTGGAAAACGGCCGTTTGTCCCGTGACGACCTGTACGAAATTGCCGCCCGCCACAGCCGCGAGGTGATTGCCATGCAGGAGCGGATCGGGTTGCAGGGGGTGACGGATGGGGAGTTTCGACGGGTGATTTATTTTGGGCATTTCACAACGGCCGTTTCTGGCTTCACCATGACCGAATCCGAGATTAGCTTTGATGAAGGCGGCCGCAAAATCAAATATTTGTCCCCCACGGTGACGGGCAAGCTGCGTCATGTGGGCGGCATTGCCACCGATGAGTTTAAATTTGTGCAGGCCAACACCGACCGTACCCCCAAAGTGACCCTGCCCAGCCCTGCCGACCAGCACGCCTTTCGCTATCGTGAGGGCATTTCCGATGTTGTTTACCCCGATTTGGACGAATTTCTGGCCGATGTGGCTCAGGTTTATCGCACCGAACTGGCCGCATTGGGCAAGCTGGGCGCTCGCTATGTCCAGTTTGACGACACCACCTTCACCTTGTTTTGTGACGCCACATGGCGGGAGCGGTTCCGGGCGCGTGGGTATGATCCTGATGCAACGGTTGAGCGTTATGTCAATTTGATCAACGACGCTATTGCCGAAAAACCGGCTGATATGGCGGTGGTGATGCACATGTGCCGGGGCAACAACCAGGGAGAATGGCTGTTTAGCGGTGGGTACGATGCCGTGGCCGAGGCGATTTTTACCCGGCTTGACCTGGACGGCTTTTTCCTAGAATATGATTCGGAACGGGCAGGCAGCTTTGCCCCGCTTCGCTTTATTCCACCCAGCAAGCGGGTGATTTTGGGGTTGGTGACATCCAAAGGCCCGCAGTTAGAAAGCGAGGGGGATTTGTTGCGCCGTATTGAAGCGGCGGGGCAATATTTTCCGTATGAGCAAATGGGCATTAGCCCGCAATGTGGTTTTGCCTCCACCGCCCCCGGCAACCCGCTGACACCGGATGATCAGTGGCGGAAGCTGGCGTTGGTGGTGCGGGTGGCGGAGCGGGCGTGGCGGTAATCAGTAATCGGTAATCGGTAATCGGTTTGGGACTGATTACTGGTTACTGGTTACTGGTTACTGAAAAGAGGAAAGCATGAGTTTAAGATTTAATCCCAACATTCTGGCGGTTCCGCGAATGCGGAATATGGTATCGAAAGAGGAGGTGCAGGCGCAGTATGGGGTAGAGAAGGTGTACCGGATGTCGTACAATGAGAGTCCACTGGGGCCTTCTCCGAAAGCGATTGCGGCGATGCAGGAAACGGCCGTTTCTCTGGGCGACTACTCCGACTTCAGTGATGACCGGCTACGGCACGCCCTGGCCGCAACCTTTGGGCGCGGGCTAAGTGCCGACCACTTTGTCTGCGCCACCAGCGGCTTTGAAGCCCTCGAATTTGTGGGGCGTGGCTTTTTGCAGCCCGGCGATGAGGTCATCGTTTCCCATCCTACCTTTGGCGTTTACAACCGACTGGCGCGAATGGGCGGTGCCAAATTGGTAGACGTGCCGCTACAGCCCGAAACCTTTGCCTTTGACGTGGACGGCATTCTGGCTGCCGTAACAGAAAACACCCGGCTGGTAATTGTCTGTAACCCCAATAACCCGACTGGCAACCTGCTCACAGCCGCTGAAATGGATCGGCTGGTCAACGAGCTGCCCGACCACGTGCTGCTGGTGGCCGACGAGGTGTATTTCCACTTTGTTGCCAGCCCTGATTTTCCCGACAGCCTGCAATATGTGTTGGAAGGGCGCAACGTGGTCATCATCCACACCTTTTCCAAAGGGTATGGGCTGGCGGGGCTGCGGCTGGGGTATGCCATTGCGCCGCCGGAAATTGCCGACTATTTGGGGCGGCTTCAGCGGGGTTTTCACCTAAATGGCGTGGCAATTGCCGGCGGGCTGGCGGCTTTGGCGGATCAGGAACATTTGCAGAAGAATGTGGCACTGGTGCAGGCGCAAAAGCAGTGGCTCTACGGGCAATATGACCGGCTTGATTTGCGCTATTGGCCGAGCGAGACCAACTTTATGCTGGTGGAGCTACCCGTGGCGGCGGGCGAGGTGTGCCAAAAGCTGCTGTCGTATGGGGTGATGGTGCGGCCGGCCGGTATTGAACCCATGCCTAACGTGTTGCGGGTGACGGTGAGTACGCCGGATGGAAACGAAACGTTTATCAACGGGCTGGAGGAAATTTTGCGGCAGAGGGGATAAAAACGGCCGTTTTTCACACCAACCAAGTGCCTTGCACCTTCTGGGATGCAAGGCACTTGGCTAAAGGTTTTACTCAATCGCTCGACACCGACTCCAACAGTTCGCGCCAATCGAGGCTAAAAATCGGCTTTTGCACGTCGGTACGGATTTGAAAGCCCGCCTGTTTAGCTTCCATCGCTTGCTCATAGACAGCCACCAACCGCTTCGCCTGTCTGTTCAGGTCAAATTCAGCCGCTTTGGTTGGCGCAGCGGCCGCCAGCTTTTGCCGCAGCTCAACATCATCCACCAGCTTTTGCAGTGCCAGGAAGAGGGCATTGCTGTCATTGGGAGTCAGCAATCCCTCGACTCCATCGGTTACGGCGTCGGCGGTGCCGGTGGCGGTTACGGCCACAACGGGCAGCCCGGCTGCTAATGCTTCTAACGTCACCAACCCTTGCGTTTCGGTGACGGAGGCAAAGCAGAAAATGTCGGCGGCTTTCAGGTAGCGTGGCACGCTGTCAAAGGGGACGGAGCCAAGCAGGTGGACTTGCCGGGCAATGCCTAGCTCGGTGGCTATCGTTTCCAGATCATCCCGCTCTTCCCCTTCGCCCAGAATGACGAGTCGGATGTTGGGGCGGTTTTGGATGAGGGGCTGAACGGCCGTTAACAGTGTCTCCCAATTTTTCTCCTTCGCCAACCGCCCAATCGAAATCAGAACCGTGTCATTGCCCCAGCCATGCCGCCGTCGAATGGCACTCCCCTCAGCTCGCTCATAAAGTGACAGGTCAATACCTGTCGGCACGACCGTAATTCCTTCACTGATTCCATATGTCTCCGCCAGCAGTTGTTTAATGCTTTCGCTAGGTGCAACCACGTGCTGACAATGCGCCATATAATCGCCAATCCAGCGGTCAATCACCTGTTTGGCTAATCCCTGCGGCAGCCCAACGGCATAATGGCTGTATTCGCGGTAGCGGGTGTGGTGGGTGAAAATCAGCGGCACTTTCAACGCTTCGGCCTTTCGCACCGCCACCTGCCCCAGCAGTGCCGGGTGGTGTGAATGGATCGCGTCGAGCTTGAGCGATGGCAGCAGGGTATCAACGAAGCCGGAAACGGGGATGGTGAGGGGATATTCCTGCAGCGGCAGGTGCAGTGCCGGGTAGCGAAAGATAAACGGCTCTTTGTCGTGATAATCGCGGTCAGCCTGGGCGAAGATGAAAACATTGTGACCCAGTGCGGTCAGTGCCTGGCGAAAGCTACTGACCGAGCGGACAACCCCGCTGGTGACGGGGTGATAGGTGTTGGTAAAATGGGCAATGTGCATGAGAAACCCTCCTAGAGAGTGGAAATGGGGCTGCTCTGGGGTATTTTCTCCGCTCTCAATTGACTTTGTTTGAGCTGGTCAAAGGCGTGGACGACCATGCTGGCGTTCCAGGTGAGGGGGGCTTCGGATGTGTAGAGGGGGGTGGAGAGAAAACGGCCGTTTTTGCCATACACCTCATGCACCACACCATCCTGCACAATCACCGCACTCACCCGATCCAGCAGCAAGGCCGCCTCTGCTAACCGACCCATCTGCACCAGGGCAATGATATGCCAGCCGCCCAGCCACAGCCAGGCAGCGTGCGTGTGGTATTCAGGAATACGCGCCACATGATTTTCTACCGCCACATACCGCCGCCGATACGGATGGCTAACCGCCTGGGTCGGCACCGGCACCGCCATTTGCAGCCGGTGCATCGCATCCAGAATCATGTGGGACTGCGCCTCTGTAGCTAAACCCCACACCACGGCCAGGGCATTGCCGCTGCTGCTCAAATTATTAAACTGCTCACTGGTAATATAATACCCTAAATCTTCGCGCCAAAAATGCCTTTGTAAATGTTCCCGCAGCCAATTTGCCTTTGTCCGTCGCCGCTGCTGCTGAATTTCGTCTTCGCAATAGACCGAAGCCTCCGCCAGGCTGTCTACCGCCTTCCAGTAAAGCACATTCGTGTATAGGACGCGGCCCGTGCGGGCAATACTGTCGGCCCAATCGGTATAGGCACCCTGATGCAGCAGACCATCATTCCCCAGGGCATAATGTTCCAGCCAGGTGATGGCACGGCACAGCCCCTGCCAATGCTGGCGAATAAACGCATAATCCCCTGTTTGCCTGGCATAATGCAGGGCGGCAATCACCAGCAAGCTGTTGCCATCCAGCGAAACGGTGTGGTGCGCCGTGATATATTTGGGGCGCAGCGGCTTTTCGGTTGGCTGTTCCCGTTCCAGCAGCGAATGCAGATACCGTTCAAGAACACCTGTGGAATGCAGTTTTACCGGGAACTGCCCCGCCGCCGTTTGGTAAAGCAGGAACGCTTCCAAACCTTCTCGCACGACCTGCCTCTCGCCTAATGACAGCAGTCCAAAGGTGGCAAAGCCAAAATCTCTCGCCCAGGGTTCGCGGAAATTGCGTACCCCGGCGCACAGTACCATCTTTTCTTCACCGTTAAGCAGGCGGCGCGGTTCGATACATTGCTTTACATTGGCGGCGGCAATGGCTAACGCTTGCGCCGCAATTTCTTCGCGTGTCCCTGCTTCCAGAATAGTGGCCGTCCAATTGAGGCGTGGCTGCCGCAGCAGCCGCTGGGTTCCTCGCCACACGCGACGGGGCAGATTGGCTGTTGTTTGGAGGATGGCCCAGGGGTAAAAAGGTTTGTCTGAAGCTGGGCTGGGTGGTTGTTTCATGTTTTGTTTGGGCGCAAAGAGTGCAGTTGGCGCAAAGAAAAAGAGGCCAGAGACTTTGCGAGCCTGGCACTCTCGGCGTTTCCTTCTCCGATTTATTGGCTAATATCAATGAAAGTTTGCGCTGTTGCCGTGAATAGCACGGCGCGTTTTGCGACCAGCGCAAAAGAGCGAGGATTGGAATCCTCGGCTACCAGCTCCCTGATTATTGACAGGAATAACCAGTAGCTATGGGTTCGTTTGACAATAACCTGGTAATTTAGAAGTTCAACTTCTGAGAGAAGTTCAACTTCTGAGAGAAGTGCTTCTGAGAGAATGTTAGAAGTTGAACTTCTGAAACTGCAAAGTTATTTTTGATTGAACCCTATGTGAAAGATTATAGTATGGTGTGGTTGTGGAGAAAGAATTCAATATCTTTTGCTAATAATTCTGGCTGTTCCCAGTGCAAGTTGTGTCCAATGCCGGGATAGGCTTTGAAAGCGTTGTTGGGGACGAGGGCTTGCAGTACCTCCTGCTCCGCCAGCGAGAAAAAGGGGTCGAGGGTGCCCCAGATGATGCCGGTGGGCATGGTGAGGGTGGGGAGGAAGGGGCGCGGGTCGTGGGTGAGCATGGTGTTGACCACGCCTTGCCAGACGTGTTTGGGGATGGCGGCTACTTCCAGAGTGACTTTTTCGTATAGAGCCTGGTCTACCGGGTTGGGGTTATCCATCCATTCGGCCAGAAACTGCGGATCAATGGGGTCAGTAAGCTGTTCTACCTGCTGCCGCAGCCACTCGCGTCCCTCTGACGGGGTTTGGCTGGTGCCACTGGCAACCAGCACCAGCGTGGGGAAGCGTTCGGGGTAGCTGGCGGCGGCCTGCTGGGCGACAAAGCTGCCCAGCGATACGCCGACCAGGTGGGCTTGGGTAACGCCAATGGTATCGAGAAAGGCAACAGCGTCGTGGGCAAATTGGGGGATGTCGTAGCCGGTTAACGGCCGTTCTGAATCCCCATGCCCGCGCATATCCGGCAGCAGCACCCGGTACCGCTGTGCCAGCAGCGGAGCCACCAGCGACCAGGTGCGGCTGGAACTGGTAAAGCCGTGGAGCATCAGCACCGTTTCCGCGCCCGCGCCAAGTTCCACATAGCGCAGCCGCAGCCCGTTAGCCAATGTCGCCTCCTTTTTAGCGCGGCTCCAGGCATCATCAAGAATGGTTGGGGGAAGAAGAGAGTGTGTCATCAGGTAAAGCCTTTGGTTAATTGAGATTGGGGATTGGAGATTGAAGATTGTGTACCTTCATCAATCTCCAATCTCCAATCCCCAATCACTCGTTTACATTCTGCGTAACAACCACCGCCGCCGCTGTGGGCGACGCGGCAGCAGCTTCAGGCCGCTGCCAATGACCAAAACAGCCCCGACAAGGGTTAGCCAGTCGGGCAGTTCATGCCAGAAAAGAAAGCCCCACAGCACGCTGAGGGGCAGCATAATGTATTCAAAGGGGGCAACGATGGTGGCCGGGGCGACGCGGTATGCTTCGGATAGTCCATAGAAACCAATGGCGGCGATGAGGCCAGTGGTACTCATCATCAACATATCAAACGCATTGGGTATTAGCCAGGGGCGGGTGAGGAATTGGAGGCTGGGGTGGTTGCTGCTGGCGAAGTGAGTGTTACTGATAATGATGCCGATGAGACCGCTGGCGAGAAAATAAACGGCCGTTGCATACACCGCCAGTCCCATCCCAGTCTCCGTATCCGCCATCTGCCGCGCCAAAATCACCGACACCGCATAGGCCGCTGCGGCCACAATCGGCAGCAGTGCTGCCAACTCAAACACCCCCAAACCCGGCCGTAGCATCACCAACGTCCCCAAAAAGCCCACCCCTAGCGTCAGCCAATGCGCCCAACTTATGCGTTCCTTTAGCCATAGCACCGACAGCAATGTGACCAGCAGCGGGGAGACAAAATAGATCGCCACCGTTTCTGCCAGTGGCAGTGCCGCAATTGCCAGGTAGTATGTGGTATAGGAAATCAGCATCACAAAGCCCCGCGCCATATGGTAGCCAAGACGCCGGGTATGCAGCAGTCGCCATTCCCCGCGCAGCCATGCCAGGAGCAGCAGGAGCAGCAGTGCCACCCCACTGCGGATAAACACGATCTGATGCACCGGGTAGCCGCCGCTCACCTGTTTGATCACCAAATCTTGCAGGGAAAAAAGAATGACACCCAATGTCACCAGCCGAATGCCGTGCCAATGGGTGGGGGGTGTTGGGATTACTGATGTTGCCATAAATCAAGTAAGTTGATGTGAACCACTAAATTTTTGAGCCAGATGTTTTTTATGTGCCGTAGCCGGGAATTATAACAGCAGGACAGGTTTGTTGCCGTTGAATGGCACAAGATACTAACTTTGCATCTTGACAACGATACCAATAATGATACCATTTTTGTGTGGCATTGTTGGAGAAATAAAATGGTTTCAGTGCAAGATCGTTATACATACCGTGTAACATGGTCTGATGAAGATGAAGCGCATGTGGGATTATGTGCAGAGTTTCCCAGCTTAAGCTGGTTGGCTGCCTCGCCTGAAGAGGCACTGCGCGGCATTCGGCAAATCGTTGCAGGTGTGGTCGCTGATATGGAACAAAGCGGTGAGAAAATACCAGAGCCAATTGCCGCTAAGCAATATAGCGGCAAATTTTTGGTGCGTGTACCTCCCGAAATTCACCGACGCTTGGCGTTGGAAGCGGCTGAGGCTGGTGTGAGTCTAAATCGTTTGGCAAGTGCCAAGTTGGCACAACGGTAAATCAAGGCGTGACCATTCTAACAACGGCATCAACGGCCGTTAATCCCTCCTCATACACAAACAGCGGGTTAATGTCCACCTCAATCAGCCGGTCGGCGTAGGCTTCGGCAAAACGGGCGAGATTGAGAACGGCCGTTATCAACCCCTCCTTGTCCACCCCCGCCTGCCCCCGGTAGCCATCCAGCAGCGGCGCAATTTTTAGTTTGGACAACGCATTGGCTATCTCGGCGTGGCTGGTGGGCAGCAGCAGCGTCTGGCTGTCCTGAAACAATTCCACCAAAATACCGCCCGCCCCGACCACCAGTGCCAGCCCAAACTGCGGGTCGCGGGTCAGGCCAAGAATCATTTCCACGACGGGTTTGGCTGCCATTTGCTCAATCAGAAACTGGTTGCTGAGATGGGACATGGCGGAAACGGCCGTTTCCACCTCCGCCTCATCCCGCACATTCACCACCACCCCCCCCACGTCCGACTTATGCACAATTTCTTCGGACAGGACTTTGACGACCACGGGGAAACCGAGGGAAACGGCCGTTTGTGCCGCACGCTCCCCCGTCGCCACCGCCCGCCTCGGCGTGGGAATGCCAAACCCCCCCAGCAGGCTCTTGCTATCTGCCTCATTCAGCGTGCGAACGACACTGGCTGGGTGCGCCAGTGGGGTGGGGGGAACGAGAGCCTGTTTTTCCGCCACCGCTTGCTGCGCCGCATAAACGTGCGCCGCCCCCCGAATCGCCACCAAACACTCCTCAATCCCCCACATCGGCGCAATGCCCGCCGCCAGCAGCGGCTCCGCCACCGCCTCCGGCAAATTTTCCGGCATGGTCGCCACCACCACCCCCCGCGCTCCGCGATCCACCGCCGCCCGCGCAAACGCCCGCCCCGTTTTCACCCACGCCGCCGGGTCGCAAATATCCAGCCGGGGAAAATCGAGAATTTTGAGCGTGACCGCTTGCGCTCCTCCCATCATGGCATGGAAACAGCCATATTGCGCTTCCTCGTCATCCCAAATGTAGGTGTGGTAATCCAGCGGATTGCTCAACGCTACCCGATCCCCCAGCACGGCGTGGAGGTTGGCCGCCTGTTGCGGCAGCAGCGGCGGCATGGTCAGCCCGTGCGCCGCCGCCCGGTCGGCCACAATCGCCGCCTCGCCGCCAGAGCAGCTAATGGAGGCAATTTGGCCGCTGGGCAATGGTCCCACCAGCGACAAAAATTTAATCGCTTCCAGCAGTTCGGGAATGGAATGGACGCGCATCACCCCCAGTCGCGCAAACAGCGCGTCATAGAGCGTGTCGGCTCCCGCCAGCGAGCTGGTGTGGCTCATGGTAATCTGGCTGCCTAGAGCCGTCGCTCCCGTTTTTAGCACCACCAGCGGCACCCGCTTTTGCAACGCCTTCAGCGCGGCGCGGGAAAAAGCAGCCACGTCGTCCAGCCCTTCCAGATGTAGCCCAACGGCCGTTACCCGCGCATCCTCCAGCAGCGTGTCAATATATTCCGGCACCGTCACCCCCGCCTGGTTGCCCGTGGCAATCAGATACGCCAGCGGCACCGACCGCCGCTGCATACTCAGGCTAATGCTAATGTTGCCGCTTTGGGCAATAATCGCCGCCCCCCGCTCCAGCCGCTTCCCCCCATGCTCATCCGGCCACAGCGTCACCCCATCCAAATAATTCAGCACGCCATAGCAGTTGGGGCCAATGAGGGCCATGTCGCCCATCGCCGCTTGTAACCGCGCCTGGTCTGCACGACCCGCCTCGCCCATCTCGGCAAAGCCAGAGGCGTAACACACCACCCCGCCCGCACCAATCGCCGCAAGTTGCCCCACCGCCTCAATGGTCGGCTCACGCGGCACAGCCACAAAGGCCGCATCCGGCGCACCGGGTAAGTCGGCCACGCTGGCGTAGCAGCGATGCCCCCCCATGGCGCTCCGTTTGGGGTTCACCGGCCAAATCTCTCCCGTGTAGCCAATCAAATTACATTGCCGCACCACCGCTTCCGCTGCGCTGCCGCCAATAACCGCGATCTGGCGCGGGTTTAGAAGTCGTTTAAGGTTGTTATTCATCTGTGGAAATGGGTCAAGAAGTTCAACTTCTTAAAGAAGTTGAACTTCTGATTGGCTCTACTATTCATAAGGCCGCAGCAACGCCCGTGAAATAATGTGCCGCTGAATTTCGCTGGTTCCTTCCCAAATGCGCTCCACGCGGGCATCACGCCAAAAGCGGACAATGGGGTTTTCTTCCGCCAGCCCCATGCCGCCAAAGATTTGCACCGCCTCGTCCGTCACCATCGCCAGCATTTCCGTGGCATACAGCTTCGCCATCGCGTAATCTTCGTCCTTGGCCGTTCCCTGCACTGTGCGGAAGGCGGCATCGAGCGTCAGCCATTCGGCGGCGCGAATTTGGGTGGCCATGTCGGCCAGCTTAAACGACACCCCCTGGTTTTTGCCAATCGGCTGCCCAAACTGCACCCGCGTGGCCGCCCACTGCTGGCACAGTTCCAGCGCCCGCTGCGCCTTGCCCACGCAGGCGGCGGCCACGTTGAGCCGGGTCGCCCCCAGCCACTCCCCAGCCACGGCAAACCCTTGGTGCAGTTCACCCAAAATGTTGCCGGCCGGAACGCGGGCATTGTCAAAGGTGATGATGCAGTTGTTGTAGCCGCGATAGGAAACCACGTCATAGCCGGGGCTGACGGTCACGCCGGGGGTGTCGAAATCCACAAAGAAGGCGGTGATCTTCTTGCGAATGCCGCGTGGGGTTTGGGTTTCGCCGGTGGCGGCCATCAAAATGGCGTAGTCGGCAATGTCGGCATGGCTGATGAAATGTTTGGTGCCGGTGATGAGGAAGTCGCTGCCGTCGGCAACGGCGCGGGTTTCCATGCCGCGCACGTCGGAACCGGCGTTGGGTTCAGTCATGGCAAAGCAGTCGTGGCGCTCCCCGCGAATGGTGGGGATGAGATACCGCTCGATTTGCTCCCCCTGGCAGGCTCGTAAAATGTTGCTGGGGCGGGTGACAAAATGGTTGAGGGCGTAGCTGGTGCGTCCAAGTTCGCGCTCCATCAAGGCCAGGGTAAACGGATCCAGGTCGGCGGCTCCATATTCGGCCGGCATGTTGGCAGCATAAAGCCCATACTGAATGGCTCGCTGCCGAATTTGCCGCCCCAGTTCCAGCCGCACGGCGTTAGCGCGTTCCACCTCATCTTCGTAGGGAATCAGTTCTTTCTCCACAAAGGCGCGGGTGGTTTCCATGATCATCCGCTGTTCGTCGCTAAAGTTCAGGTTCATACGGGTTCTGTTGTGTGAGTGCGTTGCACGTTTTGTGCAACGCACTTAAAAACTGCTTATCCTCTCATCCGTTCACTTGCCCGGTCAAACAAGGCGTCGGCGGTTACGACGGCTGGGTAACGCTGGGCGAGGTATTCGACTTCGAGTTGGGTTCCGGGCTGGGTGTGATCGAGGGGGAGGTAGGCGAAAGCGATGTATTTGCCAACGTTGTAGCCGTAGTTGCCGCTGGTGATTTGGCCGATACAGGTGCCATTACTGAAAACCGGCTCATTCCCCGTCGGCATCACATTGGGGTCGTCGAGGGTGAGGGTGACGAGGCGGCGGGTGAGGGGCTGGCTTTTGATTGTTTGCAGTGCCTCGCGGCCGATAAACTCTCCCTTGTTAAGCTTGACCATCCAGCCCATGCCCGCTTCATACGGGTTGTGTTCCGTGTAAATGTCGGCTCCCCACAGACGGTACCCCTTTTCCACGCGCATGGATCGCATGGCTCCCACGCCGCAGGAGACGAGATTGAATTCACGGCCGGCCGACCACAGTTCATCACGCACGGCCAGGGCAGTGTCCATGGGCATGTGGAATTCCCAGCCCAGTTCGCCGACATAAGAAATTCGCATGGCGTAGACGGTTGCCATGCCAATTTCCAGCGTTTGCCAAGTGTAGAAGGGGAAGGCGTCGTTGCTGACCTTGTTGGGAGTCACTTTTTGCAAGATGTGGCGGGCGTTGGGGCCGAAGAGACCGAGGGCGGCGTAGCTGTGGGAGAGGTCGCGGATGGTGACAGTATAGCCACTGGCATGGCGGTGAAACCATTCCAGTTCCAGGGGCAGGGTGCCGTTGCCGGTGAAGAACCAGTAGCGATTGGGGGCGAGACGGGCGGCGGTGATGTCCCGTTTGATGCCGCCTTTGGGGGTGCAGAGCAGGGTGTAGGTGACGCGGCCAACGGGGATGTCCATTTGGCTGGTGCAGAGGTGGTTGGCGAAGGGGCAAGCGTCGTCGCCTTCGACTTCGATGATGGCGAGGTTGGTGAGGTCGAACAGCCCGGCCGAGTCGCGCATGGCGAGGTGTTCGGCTCCCTGAATGCGTGACCAGTATTGGGCGCTCCAGCCGCTGCGGTGGGGGATTTGGTCGTCGTATTTTTCTAGCAGCCGCTGGTTTTCTTCTAGCCAGTACGGCATTTCCAGCCCGGCGTTGGGCTGGAAGACGGCGTTCATCTCTTCGTGGCGGCGGTGGAAGGGGGTGAGGCGGAGGTTGCGGGGTTTGCTGCTCCACTGGGCGGGGTGTACCACGTCGTGGACTTCGGCGTAGCTTTTGGCGCAGGCGACCTGGATGAAGCGGTCAGTTTTTTGATAGGGGAGGAAGCGGTTGAGGTCTACTTGACGCATGTCTACGTCGGGTTCGCCGGTGGTCATCCATTGTGCCATTGCCTGGCCGACACCGCCAGCGTGGGAGAGCCAAACGGCCGTTGCGACCCAGCATCCCTTGAGCGGTGTTTCGCCCAAAATGGGCATTCCATCCACCGAGAAGGAGAACATGCCGTTGATGCGGTAGGGGAAGCTGGCTCCTTTGAGGGCGGGAATGGTTTCTTCGGCCATTTTTTGGGCTTCGGTGAAGTCGCTGGGGGTGAAGGGGTGGTCGGCCGATTCGCCGAGGGTGTTGGGGCGCACCATGATGGGGCGGTGGTGGTAGCTGCCTATCCCCATGCTGTCCCACCAGTGGCGGTAGTAGAGGCCGCCGTCGAGGTCGCGGACGCTGGGGTAGTGGACTTCGTGGTCGCCGCTGCTGCGGTCACTGAACTGGGCAAGCTGGGGCAGGGGTTCGGATTTGAGGTATTGGTGTTCGGCGGCCAGGAGGGGGATGGTGATACCGACTTTCTCGCTGAGGGCGGGTGTCCAGATGTTGGTGCAGAGGAGGACGCGCTCGCACTGGATGTGGGGCATGTCGGGGTTGTTGGTGAGGATGGCGGAAATACGGCCGTTTTCCACCACAAAATCCACTGCCTTCGTATAGCCTACAAATTTATGCCCCGCCATTTTTTCTGCCTCTTGGGCCAGCGAGCCGGAGACGTGGGGGCCGGCTACCACGGGTTTGCGTGGGGTGTAGAGGGCTCCTTTGAAAAGGTTGCCGTTGATGAGCGGGAACAAGTCGCTGATTTCGCTGGGGCCGATGATGTGGGCTTCGACACCAAACCCTTTGCCGTTGGTGTAGAGCCGCCGCACTTCGTCCATGCGTTCGTCGGTGCGGGCCACGTCTACGCCGCCGACCATGTAGAGGGGTTTGCGGCCGGGTTTCCAGAGGGGGAGGCTGTCGTAGAGGTTGATGGAAGCGGTGGCGAATTGGGCCATGGCGGTGCTGTTGCTGAGGGGGTTGACCCCGCCGGGGGCGTGGGCGGTGGAGCCGTCGTTTTCAAATAGTTCCCCTTTGTCAATGATGAGAACGTCTTTCACGCCGTATTGGGCGAGGTAGTAGGCGGCGGAGCAACCGACGATACCAGCACCGATGATGACGGTTTGGGCGTAGGTTTTCATGGGTGTTCTTTACAGGATTTACAGGATTTACAGGATGAGCCTGTAGGTGGGTAAGCCCTGTGGTAAGCGTTTGTTTTGGCCGTGGGTGGTGGGGGATTGGGGGAGATTAACGGCCGTTTTTATCGCCGCAAAGTATACTGCCTGTCATAAGGGGTAACAGTGGATGAGGCGCACACTGCATTGGGAGAATAGATGGGCGTATGACACGAGAAACGAGGTTTGAGGTATAGAAAAGCAAAAAGTACGCCTGTAGGCGTACTTTTGTTGTGGAAACATCTCTTCTAGCACCGGTAGCTTAATTAAGCATACCTTGATAAAAAAGAGGAGCTCCAAACAACCTTCTTGCCCTTTTACCTATCACCTTAGGCTTTTTTACGCTTGTTTTCACGACTGAAAGACAAAACATAAAAACCCTGTTGTGACATTTTGAAGTGAACCCCAAAGTCTTGATGTTTGCTTTGCCAACCGGGGCAAAGTCTGGACATCTTACTTTGAAGTAAGTGCCTCAAAAGTGCATTTACCTCATGAGCGATAGACCCCCTGAAGATAATGGCTTATCTTCCTGTAGTTGCCCTACGCTACTGCTATGAAGCATTTGCTTTGGTAAAAGAAGCCGCCCAATTTTTTGGAGCTTCCTCATCTGTTGGTCACACTTTGATCCAATCTTGCTTTCGCAAATTTGTTATCAATTTGTTCCCGTCAGATAGTTACATCATAATGTTTTTTGCCGTAAATGTCATTTGATCTTTGTCATGTGAAAAAGGTGACATTTGGCTAAACTCGAACTGCGTGTTCTCTCCAAAGCAGCCAACTGCCGACGAGAATGAGGGCGATGGCGACAATGTATTGGGCGGCACCCGTTGCCAGCAGGAAGGCGAGGCCGATGATGGTGAGAATGCCGGCCGAAATGAGGGGCCATTTTTCGTTTGGGTAGCGGGCGTAGATGACGTAGAAGGGCAGGGCGATGAGGAACATGACGAAGGTGGGAACCCACAAGTCGTTTAGCAGCCCATAGGTGAGCAGTGTGACCATGAAGCCGATGCCGAGCAGAATGTAGGTGGGGATGAGCGACCACCACTGGGTGGGGTTGATGAGGTAGGTGGCAAGGAAGGGGATGGCAACGGCCGTTAAAACAAATAGCGGCACCAGATCATCCGGCAGCCAGTTGAGCAATAGCAGACTAATTAATACAGCCAATATCCAAAGGACATAGGTGGGAATGAGCATCGGGAAGTTGGTGCGGTCGGTCAGGTAGATTGCAAATGTTCCCAAACCAGCCACCGCCAAAAAGGCAACCCATGTCCAGGGGGTGAAATCGAAATACAGCTCAAGCAGGCTGACCAACCCAAAGAAAATGAGTAGGCTACCCCAGGCCATGCTTTGTTTTGTTTGTTGCGTATTCATGACGCCTCCAAAAAGGGCGTGGTGGGTAGCAAGAAAGATGCTTCATCCACCACGTATAACACAATGCTGTCGGTTTGGTAAAAATAGCTACTGCGAACGGTCATAAACTGACATTTTGTTGATCGGCACAAGTGGCAAGTAACAAGCGGCAAGTCTTGTTTGCTGACCAGACTTGCCACTTGCTACTTGCTACCTGCAAGTAAGAAAATGTAACTTTATGACCTTGATGAGTATAGATGAACTTAGCCTATGGTGCGGCGAGGCGTGGGTGGCTCATCAGGAACTGGCGCAGTAGAACGATGCCAACGGTCAGGATGATGACACCCAGCACGATGGGGTAAATGTAAACGGGCAGCGGCACAATCAGATAGCTCAAGAAAGCCAGAAGAATGAGCAGAGCGTAGACGATGAGCCGCTGGTTTTGGGTGACATAGCCCATGAAGGCGAGGACTGCGATAATGGTGAAGAGAATGATGGCGGGAAGGGTGCTAAGGAGCCAGATCGGGGCATCATTGAGCAGAAGGAAGGTGGTGAGCAGGAAGAGGCCGAGGCCGAGAATGAGGGTGACGGTGAAGAGGCGGGTTTTGGTGCGCTGGATTTGGGGGGTGGAAACGGCCGTTAATTCCTCTGGCCGCAGCCGGGGAGCGGTGAGCCATTCCTTGGCGATTAAGTTTAGTCCATAGGCCACCAGAAACGAAACGCCCATAACGGCGACGAGATCTTGCTGCATGGCAATGCCGACCAGAATTGCCATAAGACCAAGCATCATGTCGAGCAGACCATCTTGCTGATAATGCAAATATGGTTTTTCAACGGGTTGCCATCTGTTGTTTGACATGGTAAACCTCCAAACGCAGATAAACGGCAGGGAGGCGCAAAGAGTCAGCATATTTTCTTCTCTTTGCGCCCACTGCGAACCAAATTTTGAAAGATATTATGAAAGGCGCAGGTGGCCGTGATGGTGCATAAACTGGTACAGCATCAAAAAGCCACCAAACCCGACGACGCTACCGAGCAGGACGAGGATGTAGGGGATGGGGATGCCAAAGGCCTGCCCAAAGAGGAAGGCGGCGAAGGTGAGCAAGGCGTGGTTATAGAAGGTATAGAGCTGATTGAAGGCGGCAATGGTGAGCAAAACGGCCGTTAATGTCACGCCCAGCAGTGCCACAAAGTAATTGCTAAATAGATAAGGTACCCAGGCTGGTAGCGCATTGCGCGTTAGCGCGGCGTAGATCAGTAACCCCACCAGGAACAACACCACAACAACACCCGTCAGGAAGCGACGTGTCCGAACCACACCCAGCTTTTGTGCCGGGGTGACGGGCGGCTCAGGCATGCGTTCCATGGTAATGGAGCGTTTGGCTGCTTCCCAAAATGGAATCAGCAGCACCGCCAGAATGGCACCTGTTTCTGGTGCCCCAACCAGCAGGCTGATGCCTACCAGCAGCACCCACAGACCCAGGGAAAAATCTAATAAACCGTCCTGGTGGAAGTATGCGTAGCCACCAAGATGCCGATCAACTGTTTGTGTAAGTTTAGGTGTCATGATGCACCTCCGTTTTCATGGCTAATAGAAACAATTATCCAGTTCCATTGTGGGGGAAAACGGCCGTTAACAATAGTGACAAAAGGCAGGTAAAGAAACCGCTAAACATCACAAGCGGCAAGGAGCAAGACGGTGGGAATGATGGCAAAAACGGCCGTTTGTGGTACTTATTTTGGGGGATAAGATTGAGAGATTGGGAGACTGAGAGACTGGGAGACTGTAGTCTCCTAAACGCCCAATTTCTTCTCGCATTAGGAGAAAAAATGTACCTGACACGACATGAGACAAACGAAGGCCCGCGTTGGGCACTGGATGGCGCATATTTACCAAAGGGGTTTAGCCTGGGGTTTTTGCTGGGGATGAAAAAAACGGCCGTTTTTACCCTGTTAACTGCGATGAAGATGGCTGGGGAAGAAACGGCCGTTGGTCCCCTGCTGCCCCCCATCGAACCCACCCAGGAAGTGTGGGCCAGCGGCGTGACCTACCTTCGCAGCCGCCAGGCACGGCAGGCCGAATCCAGCGTCGCCGATGTCTACGAGCGCGTTTATGATGCCCAACGACCGGAACTGTTCTTTAAGGCTCTGGGGTGGCGCGTGGCCGGCAGCGGGCAGCCGCTCCGCATTCGCCGCGACAGCAGTTGGAACGTCCCTGAGCCAGAAATGACGCTGGTCATCAATGCCCTGGGCGAGATTGTTGGTTACTGCGCCGGCAATGATATGTCGTCGCGCTCCATCGAAGGCGAAAACCCGCTCTACTTACCCCAGGCAAAAACCTATCGCGGGTCGTGTGGGCTGGGGCCAGGGCTGCTGCTGGGTGACACCCTGCGGCTGACGCAAATGCCCATCCAGCTAGAAATTGGGCGTGGCGATGCCACCGTCTTTACCGGGCAGACCAGCAGCGGCCAGATGAAGCGCACGCCGACCGAACTGGCCGACTGGCTAGGGCGTGAACTGGATTTTCCCCAGGGTGTCTTTTTGATGACCGGCACCGGCCTGGTGCCTGATGAATCCTTTACCTTGCAGGTGGGCGATGTGGTGCGGGTAACGGTTGGCGACATGGTGCTGGAGAATGAGGTAGAAGGGTGAGGAAGCAGAGGCGTGGGGTGTAGCGAGTAGGGTGTAGAGCGTGGTATACACCCTACTCGCTACTCCCTACGCCCCACGTCAGCAGCAAGCGTTTACGCTTTTTTAATTGTTATGATAGCTGCTTTACAGGGGAGGTGTAACAGGGTGGGCGGTAACGGCCGGTTCTTTCCCCTATAATTCCCCATGTAAGCGAAACAATTTTCTCCTCTTTCTTCTCCTCCTCTTCTTTGCGCCATGCACCCCTTGCATGGCGCTTTTGCTTTTCCTCCCCTTTACCATTCAGGGTGCATGTAAACATGCACTGTTGACAAATCGTTTGCTCTGTGTAAAATAGAATTAGAATTCTAATTCTAATTTGGAGATACACATTGCCAACACACAGCAAACCACAGCAAAGGCGCAGCCAGCGCACCATGAACCGTATTTTGGACGCGGCTGAAGCCCTTCTGGATGAAAAAAGCTTTCAGGAGCTTTCGATTCAGGAAATTGTGACTACGGCCAAAAGCTCGGTAGGGGCCTTTTACGGCCGTTTTCCAGACAAAGATGCCCTCCTCCACGCCCTCGACGACCGATTCTTTGACACGCTTATCGAGCTAATCGAAACAACGTTGACGCAATCCAAGTGGGAAACGATGACCCTGGCGCAAACGGTGCGGGAATTGACGCGGCTGGTGGTGGTGCTGCACAGCCACAAACAGGGGCTGCAGCGCACGCTCATTATGCAGGCACGGCTGACCCCAGACCCGCGCTTTCGGCAGCGGGAGGGGCGGCTGTGGGAATATTTTCCTCGCCTGATGACGCTTGTGCTGGCGCACCGGGGGGAAATTGGGCATGAACATGTGGAAACGGCCGTTCAGTTTGGCTTCCTGCAACTGTACTACACCGCCAGAGAGATGCTGCTGTGGCCCCACATTGCCAGCAACATGCCCTATCAGGGCGAAGAACTTGTGGAAATGTTGGCACTCACCTATCTTAATTTTCTACGTGGAGCCGGAGTAAATTGATCATGCAACGTATATGCTTATGGTTGTTGATGCTGGTCTGGCTGCTGCCAGGCCAAAAGGTTGCCGCCATGCCAACAGTTAGGCCGGTTGAATTGACCCCGGAAACGGCCGTTTCCTTTGTCACCGACTACATGACCGCCAGCATGGAAGCCATGCACGTTCCCGGCGCAGCCATCGTCATCGTTCAGGGAGAGGAAATCGTGCTGGCACAGGGGTTTGGCTATGCCAATCTCGCGCAACAGCAGCCCGTCACCGTTGACCAAACCTTGTTTCGCGCTGGGTCTGTTTCCAAGCTGTTCACGGCAACGGCCGTTATGCAGCTTGTCGAACGGGGTCAGCTTGACCTCAACACCGATGTCAACCACTATCTGACCCGGCTGCAAATTCCCGACAACGGCGGCCCACCCGTCACCGTCGCCGATCTGCTGCGCCACACCGCCGGTTTTGATGAGCAGTTTATTGGCATGCACGTGCGGCAGGCCAGCGAGGTGCAGCCATTGGCAACCTTTTTGCAACATCACCTGCCGCCGCGCACCATTCCGGCCGGTACGCTCATCAGCTACAACGACCACGGCTACACGCTGGCCGGGCTACTGGTTGAGGAAGTGACGGGGCAATCTTTTGCCGATTACATGGCGGCCAACGTGCTGCAGCCGCTGCAAATGAACCACAGCAGTTTCCACCAGCCCAACCCGGCAGCAACTGTGCTGGAAACGGCCGTTGGCTACCGTTTTAATGGCGAAACATATCAAACCTACCCCATGGACTACGTGAACGTGGGACCAGCAGCCGGGTTGACTGCCCTTCCGGCGGAAATGGCCCACTTCATGCTGGCCCACCTCAACGGCGGGCGGCATGGCGAGGCGCAAATTTTGCAGCCGGAAACGGTGGCGCAGATGCAGCAAACCCAGGTTGCCCATCATCCGGCACTGCGCGGGCGCGGCTATGGCTTTGCCGAATGGCAGGAAAACGGGCAGCGAGCCATTTTCCATGATGGGGGCAACCCCGGCTTTCTCAACCGGCTCTTCCTGCTGCCGCAGGCGCGGGTGGGCTTTTATCTCACTTTCAACGGCGACCAGTACAGCAGTGCTGTCCGTTTTCATCGGGAATTTACGACGCAATTTTTGGATGCTTTTTTCCCAGAAACGGCCGTTTCTTCCCCACCCCCCGGCGACACCATGCCTTTGCAGCGGCCGACCAGCGATTTTAGCGGCTACTATCGGGAAGTAACCCCCTACTCCCACGACACCCTAGAAAAAATCGCCTCACTGCCCAACCAGTTTGCCGTTCGCGCCGCTGGCGACACGCTCACCTTCTTTGGTCGCACCTACGGCCAAACCGAACCGCTGCTCTTCCAAAGCAGCGACGGCGAAAGCACCGTTGCCTTTGGCGAAAACACTGCTGGCAAGCTGACCTACCTGTTTGCTGGCACCAGCGCCATGGTTAAAGTGCCATGGTACGAGGCGCAGCCGGTGCAGTTAGGGCTGGCAATCTGGTTTTTGCTGCTGTTTTTAACGGCCGTTGGCATCGCCCTAGGCTGGCAAACAGCACCAACACCGTGGCGGCTGACGCTGGGGCTAACCGGGCTGCTCAACTTCATCTTTCTGATTGGGCTAACAGCCACATTGCTGCGGCTCGACCCCTGGCAATTTGTCTTCGCCCCGCCTGCCACCTTCCTCGGCCTGCTTGTTCTGCCGCTCATCACCACTGTCCTGGCAATCCTGCTGCTACCGCTCACGGTTGCGGCTGCCAAAAGCGGGCAATGGTCATTCATCGCCCAGCTTGCTTCCGCGCTGCTTGTCCTAACAGCGCTCGGCTTCCCCCTGTTCCTAAACTTTTGGAACCTGCTTGGTTTCCACTATTAAAATCGGGACAGCCCACCGCAAGGCATGAAAACAGGAATTCAGCGGGTTGACTATTTATGGCGTATTGCGTATTGCGTAAAATGGTTTAAATACGCAATACGCCTGGAACTCCACGAAATCCCAAAGAGCCTTGTTTTGTTTGCCGTGCATGGAGCAGGTAAATCAGCGTCCCACTTTTAAGCTAACCTGCCTCCTATCGCAACGCCACCTCAGCCGCAATATAGCCAAAGGCCGACCAGTTAGCCGTTTGTAGCACCCGCTGGAAAACAGCGTTGGCCTTTTCCAGCTCGCCGGTATAGCGATAATAGTTACCTACCCCATACCCCTGCGTCGCCACATCAATCTCATCTGCCCCCTCCGTGTCCAGCAATTCCTCAGGCGACAGCACCCCCTTGTACATCAGCAAACGGCGATGATACGACTGGCTTTCCACCAGCTCCATCTCCCCATGAATCGGCTCCAGCAGTGCCGCCGCCGCGTCGTGCTGCCCCAGTTCGCGCAGCGTCATATAGAGCCAGTCGCTGGTGGCGCAGATCGAGTCCGGGTTGTCGGAGTAGGTCATGCAAACCCGATAGGCATCTGTAGCCCGTTCTAATTGGCCGGTGAGATAATAAGCCAGCCCCAAATGGTACCAAATATTGAAATGGCCGTTAGAAGTTGGCTGATTAAGCCGATTGGGAATGCCATCTGGCTCTATTTCCACCGGCAGCCCCGTGGCCAGCACCGCCACCCGTTCAAAATCAGCCACCGCCTGGGGCAATTGGCGCGTGGAAATATAGCGATGTCCCCGGTGGCGGTACAGCTGGTGTGCCTGTGGGAACCGTTTGATGCCGTCGCTGTAGACCTGAATCGCCTCGGCCAACTGCCCGGCATATGCCAGCCGCCGCCCCAGCCAGATGGTGTTGTCCAGCGTGGGATCGGCGGCAAAGTTGGCCTGCGCCTGCGCCAAATTGGCCTGCGCTACGTCGGAAACGGGGAGCGGCGGCAGCAGATGGCCCAGCAGGGAGCGCACGCCGGGGGCTTGCCAGCGCTGTCGCTGTGGCCCGTTGTTGCCGTATTGGGTAAAAGTGGCCTCATCTACCCCCAGTTCAAACAAGATGTAGCGGTCGTGGGGTTTGTAGCTTGCCAATCGCACCGCCTGTTCCCGCGAGTCGGGGTCGGTGAGCAGCCGCCCTTGTCCGCGCACAAAGAATTCCCCTTCGCCCCCTTCGTTGTTTTCCACGCCGCAGTGGAGGGCATAACGGCCGTTTCTGCGAATATCAAACCCCTTGGGCGACGTTGGCTCCATAAACAGCAGCAGCCGACCTTCCCCCACAATGGGCGTGACGGGATGCACCCGCGAACGGCCGTTTTTGTCCACCGTGGCTAAATAGGAAATACGGCCGTTGATCCGCACCGCCCCCGCCGCCGCCAACTCTGTGTTGCCATCCACCAAATCTTGCCAACTCATCTGTCCAAACCTCCAGTTCATAACCGTTCATGCACAACCACAACTTTGTGATTTTGGAAATTGGAGATTAGAGGTTGGCGATTAGAGATTTTGAATCTCCAATCTTCAATCTCTAATCTCTATTCTCTCACTCAACCCTTCAGTGGCTGATGAACGAGTATTTAGATGATCGTCTAATGCTAGGCGATTTCCGATTTTACGCAATAATTACGATTATTATATGAAGAAGCAGGAGATCAGGGGAGCAGGGGGGACTCTCCCCCGCTCTTGCGGAAGACAATATGGGCAATTGCCCACTATCAAAAAGAAAACAGGACGCTGATTGTCCTGATTTTCCTGATTTCTCTTTTTATCAGGAAAATCAGGACAATCAGCGTCCTATTCAAGAGGAGGAACTAACACAACATGACTCAACTAACCGGTGGCGAAGCCATCGTCCAAACGCTGATTGCCCACGGCGTAGACACCCTTTTTGGGTTGCCGGGGGTGCAAAACGACTACTTCTTCATCCCGCTGCACGATGCCCAGGACAAAATTCGCGTCATCCACCCGCGCCACGAGCAGGGCGCGGCCTACATGGCCATGGGCTACGCCCTGTCGTCGGAAAAAGAGGGGGTTTATAGCGTGGTGCCTGGCCCCGGCGTGCTAAACACCATGGGCGCTCTTTCCACTGCCTGGGCCACCAACGCCAAACTGTTTTGTCTGACCGGCCAAATTGCCACCAAATCCATTGGCCGGGGGTTTGGCGAGCTGCACGAAATTCCCGACCAGTTGGGGATGCTGCGGGCGATTACCAAGTGGGCGGAGCGGGTGCGGATGTCGGCTGAGGCTCCGTACCTGGTCAGCGAGGCGTTCCGGCAGCTTAACAGCGGCCGACCGCGCCCGGTTGCCATTGAGGTGCCGCCGGATGTGCTGTCGCAAAAGACGGAGGTGCGGTTGGAAAACGGCCGTTTACCCATCCACCATCCACCCGTAGATTACGATGCCGTCAACGAGGCCGCCAAGCTTATGGGCGCGGCCAAAAACCCGATGATTTTGGTGGGGGGCGGCGCCCACAACGCCGGTGCTGAGGTACAGGAACTGGCCGAAATGCTGCAAGCCCCGGTCATTGCCAACCGGATGGGCAAGGGGGTGGTGAGCAGCCACCACCCGTTGAGCCACAACATCATGGTGGGGTATCACTATTACGGCAAGGCGGATTTGGTGATTGGCATTGGCAGCCGCATGAGTACGGTGCTGCACCGCTGGGGCGTTTCGGATGATGTGAAGGTGATCCAGATTGACGTTGACCCGGAGGAGCATGGTCGGTTTACAAAAACGGCCGTTAGTTTGATGGCGCGGGCGGAGGATGTGCTGCCGGTGTTGAATGATTCGCTGGCAAAATACAACCAAAAACGGCCGTCGCGTGCCGAGGAACTGGCCGAAATTCAGGCCAAGGCCGTGGCCGATTTTAGCTATCTGGAGCCGCAAATCTCCTTTATGCACGCCATCCGCGACGTGCTGCCGGAGGATGGCATCCACGTAGACGAGATGACGCAGGTGAGCTATGTCAGCCGGATGTATTGGCCGGCCTACCAGCCGCGCACCTATATTTCCACCGGCTACCAGGGGACGCTGGGCTACGGCTTTCTGACGGCGCTGGGGGTGAAGGTGGCGAACCCGGACAAGCCGGTGGTGTCGCTGAATGGGGATGGTGGTTTTATGTTTGGGGTGCAGGAGCTGGCAACGGCCGTTCAGCACAACATCAACCTCGTCTCCATCGTCTTCAACGACAACGCCTACGGCAACGTCCGCCGGATGCAGCGCAAGCTCTACGACAACCGCATCATCGCCAGCGACCTCCACAACCCCGACTTTGTGAAGCTGGCCGAATCCTTCGGCGCCCTTGGCCTCCGCGCCCACACCGCCGACGACCTGCGCCGCGCCCTCGAACAAGGCTTCGCCGCCAACGTCCCCACCCTCATCGAAGTCCCCGTCGGCGAACTCCCCGACCCCTCCCGCTTCTGGGCCTTGCCCCGCGTGCGCTAAACAGATGTAGGGCAAGTTTGCAAACTTGCCCTATAGGTTGTGTCAATCTACGTCGTCTCTCTACCGAGGGAGGAATTGTTAAAGAATTCAAAAGGAGTAAAACTACCTTAAAGCTATCCTAAAATCTGTCTTGACTTTCTAGTCCACCTCAACCTTACTGATGCGCCATCTTGTGGCAGGTGGGTTTGGGCTGAGCCGGAGTAAGAAAAACGGTGAAGGTAAGAAAAAGCAAAAAAGCACCAACGAGGGTGCGGGGATGGAAAAGAGACGAAACTGCTTTGTTCATGATAATCTCCGTAGGCTTTGTTATCTGGAACTGTTTAAAATGTACATATGAGGGAGGTTCAAGTGTACCTCCCTCATATGTTAACTCCTGTGGGGCATCAAGAGCAACTTAAACTATGGGTTTAGCAGAGGCACCTCGGATTGGTGGATGGCGTTGGCAAACGAGGTGTGGTAAGAGGGAACGCCTTTGTTGTCGCAACTGACACCATATTCGCTGGCTGTTGTGCCGCTCCCTGCCCAGTATTGTGAAGGGAGTAGATACCAGTCGCTCTCACCTGCCGGCTGCCACCAAACGCGCACCCACTTTGGTGCCGGGACTATGCCAGACTCGTTGTTGATTTGTTTTCCTTTAATTACCTGCCAGGTGCGGACGGTGTAACCTTCAGTGCGGTTTTGTTCCCCAAACTGTACCCGCATTTCTAGGGTGCCATTGGCGGGGGCGGCGTCGGTGGTAAACAATGGCACTGCGCGTTCACATCCGTTTGCGACATCCTCAAAAGAAGTAGCCGTAACGTCTGCCCCACAGTATTGAGGCTGCACCAGATAATCAATGACCGCTTGACGGTCTGTAGAAACCGCCAGTGAGTAAGTGGCTGGGGGGAATTGCGTTGTGCTTACACTAACAAGGGTTGCGACGTTTGAGCCAACGGGAGCTTGTGCCTGTCCAATGCCAACAAATTCCTGGTTACCGGCAAAGCGATTGCGAGAGACGAGTTTGCCTTGAAAGACAACCTGAAAATAATCATCCCGAGGCACATTTCCTGAATCACAGGCTCCAAAATAGACTGTCTCGGTGCTTGTGCAGTCAAAGGTGAAGTCTGCTGAACTCAGGTCGGGAATGCCACCTGTGGACTTGACTTCGGTACACCCGGCACTTGATGCCTTGATTGGGATTGCGGTAGCAACCACGGCCAGAATTGTGAATACGAACATTAATGCGATCACTTTTTTCATTTCAAATTTCCTCCATTGTGAAACTGACTTAATAAAACGTTTAGCCAAGAAGCCCCATGGCATTTGCGACAACAAGCCCCAGGATGATGCCGACTATGGAACCGAGTAGTATGAGTGCGAAACGGCCGTTTGTCTTTTGTGGCGGCTCAGGTTCTTTCATTGCAATACTCCTTTATTGGTACCTCAAAAAGCAGACGCGAAACCAGCACTAAAGCTGACAAAAAACAAGACAAGACCGAAAATGACTGCCAGAATGCCCATAAAACGCAATGCACCTCCGGTTTTATCAAGTTGCCCATTTTCATCTTTCTGTCGGGAGGCTATATACAACAGAATGCCACCTAGGACGAGTAATAATAGATCCATTCAACCTCCTTTTTGTTAGCTACTACAAATTTGCTATAACAACGATTAACCTGGCAATTGAGCCAACTGGAAACCACCACCATATTGGAGCTAATAAAACATGTCTACCTCTACCATCCAGTTCTCGCAGCAATTGACGTGCGTTTGCAAGCGTAATTTGCCAGAATAAACCTGATTTCCTACAATAGAGGTCGGTTATGTTCTCTAATTGCCTGTATTAGCAACAGCAATTCATTTGTTTTATCTCTAAATGGTGTATGCCGAAAGCAAACTTTTGACGCTGCCAAGCATACCAGTAAGGTGTGGATGTTGGGTAGGCAAGAACTGCTCCAAAACAGTTACAAAACTGTACCTAAACACTGTACCTTCCTGCGAATGGGACTTGTAAAGCATGATGAATGACAAAACAGAAGTCAAGAATGCCGAATTAGGTACTTTGTTAAACAGCTATATGGAGCGGCAGGGGTGGGGCGACCTGCGGCTGGCTACGAAAGCAAACAAAGCAGCGGGTCTCCCCAAACTGGAGTTAAGCCGTTCAACGATTCGGAATTGGCGTGCAGGTACAACCCAAGGTGTTCAGCATTGGCAAGGGCTGTTAGCTGTTGGCATGGCTCTCAAATTGAATGCAGGTGAAATACAAGAGTTGTTGTCTGTTGCCGGGTTGCCAGATTTGCAGACGTTGTACAAGCAGATGACAGGAGCCGATAAAAGATTTTTTACCCCCTGGCATGATTGGTTGATTGCACCTGGGGTTAACGGCAACAAAAGAGATGAAACAGATAGCCATAAGATAAAGTGGAAAAATGCGCCGACCGTACAGGCTTTTTATGGTCGTGACGAGGCATTGAAATGTGTTGAAGGCTGGATTTCAGATGATGGGTGCCGAGTCATTGGTCTGTTGGGTGCTGGTGGTATTGGCAAGACCTGTGTTGCGGTCAAACTGGCGTTGGCGTTACAGGACAAGTTTGATTATGTGTTAGGTTTTTCTCTAACAGAAAGCCCACCTTTGGAAGATGTTATTGATGAATGGCTGGCAGATTTGGTTGAACCGGATGAATGGCTTTTGGAAATACGGCATGAGAACAAGCTGGATAGGTTGCTTTATTTTCTGCGGAAAGCTCGCTGTTTGCTCATTCTGGACAATCTGGAGTCGGTGATGCAGGCACAGGCAGCGGCAGGGCAGTTTCGGGCGGGGTATGAAAATTATGGTGTGTTGCTTAAGCGTATCGGGGAGACGGGGCATCAGAGTTGTTTGCTGTTTACCAGTCGTGAATGTCCGAAAGCGTTCAGTGTTGCTTTAGACGTGACGAGTGCTGTGCGGGCTAAAACGATAGAAGGGTTGGATATTCTTTCTGTACAACGGTTGCTGCGCGGCCAAAAGCTTGTTGGTAGTCAGGTGGCGTGGGAAAGATTGAACGAGTCATGCAGTGGGAATCCTAAAGTGCTACAGCTTTTGTCGCAATCTATCGTTTTGCTTTTTAATGGCAGGATTGAAGCGTTTTTGCAGAAGCAAACGTTTGTGTTTAGTGATGTGTATGATTTGCTGGCGGAGCAGTTTGAGCGGTTGCCCGCAGGTGAGCAAGAACTGTTGTTTTGGCTAACTCTTGAACGCGAGGCACTCACCCTGGAGCAGATTGCGCGAAACCTGTTGTACCCTGTTAGCGAACGGAAACTTTTTGAAATGGTGGGTTCATTAATCGGCCGTTTCCTCATAAAAAAAAGCGACGACGGTTTTATGGCCGAAAATCTAGCCAAAGAGTTCCTGGCTGACAAATTCCTGGAATTAATTGTTGAGGACATCCTTTATCAAACAAACGGCATGTTAAACCGGTATGCTTTGTTAAAAACGAATTCAAAAGAATATATTCGCAACAACCAAAAGAGAGTTTTTATCAAACCAATCAAGGAGAAATTGATTGCCTCTTTGGGTCATGAAGAAAGCGTTATCAGGCATTTAATGAATATGCTGCGAGAAAGTCGAAAGAATGTCCTTTTGTCTCGTGGGTATCTGGCT
>WBZL01000584.1_pt1 | contig 40899 bp, 40 predicted proteins | sample 5204291 | NCBI WGS metagenome assembly WBZL01 (sample SAMN12344345, study PRJNA552823) | activated sludge metagenome | biome: Activated sludge suspended growth; feature: Nitrification reactor; material: Wastewater; isolation source: activated sludge from nitrification reactor of wastewater... | reverse complement strand
TGGCCTTGGCCCGGGGCCCGCGCAGGACTCGTGTGCGAGGCTTGAGCCGACCGGCTCAAAGGCCGGTCCAGGCCTGCGGACGCGCTTCGTCGATGCCAAGGAGCGCGAGCACGCGCTCGACGGTGTCGTCGACCATCGCCTGGATCGTCGCCGGGCGGTGGTAGAAGGCCGGCAAGGGCGGGAAGACGACGGCGCCCATCTCGGTGACCGCGGTCATGTTGCGCAGGTGGGCCAGATTCAGAGGCGTCTCGCGGACCATCAGCACGAGGCGGCGACGCTCCTTCAGCGTCACGTCGGCGGCACGCGTCAGCAGGTTGTCGGACAGGCCGTGCGCCACCGCTGCCAGGGTGCGCATCGAGCAGGGCGCCACGGCCATGGCGGCCGCCTCGAAACTGCCACTGGCCAGGCAGGCCCCGACATCGCCATTGGCGTAGGCCTGATCGGCGCGGGCTTCGATCGCCTTGCGATCGAGCCCGAGTTCGTGATGGACGTTCAGCAAGCCCGCGGGCGTGACCACCAGGTGCGTCTCGACGCCCAGGGCGCGCGCCCTGTCGAGCAGGGTCAGGCCATAGACCGCTCCGCTGGCGCCGCTGATGCCGACGATCAGGCGGCGCAGCATCTCAGCACCGTCTGGCCGTGCCGAGGGTGCTGCCCACCCCCGTGCAAGGCCGTGAATGAAGCCGGAGCAGGCGGCTCACGTCAGGCCTTGGCCAAGGCTTGCTGCAGTTCACCCGACTGGTACATCTCCATCATGATGTCCGAGCCGCCGACGAACTCGCCATTGACGTACAGCTGCGGAATCGTCGGCCACTGCGAATACTCCTTGATGCCCTGACGCACGCCCTCGTCCTCGAGCACGTTGACGGTCGCGAAGTCGTCGACCCCGCAGGCCTTGAGCACCTGCACGGCTCGGCCGGAGAAGCCGCACATCGGAAACTGCGCCGTACCCTTCATGAACAGCACCACGCGGTGCCCCTTGACCAGATCGTCGATGCGTTGTTGAACGTCACTCATGCTGTAGCCCCGTCTTGAATGAGGGTGGACTTGCGAAACGGGCTTTATAAGCGAAAGCCGATGTCCCCGGCGCTGCGAGTGCCGCCTGGACGTCCATCGGCCCGCGACGGTGGGGCGCACTAGGGCCCCGGCCGACCAAGCGGCCGTCGACCGCCGGTGCAGCGCTCGATACCGGCCAGATCGCGTCGCGTCTCCACTTCCACGAAGCCGTGGTCGTCGAGCAGCTGTCGGACGGCTGCGCCCTGGTCGTGACCGTGCTCCAGCAGCAGCCAGCCCCCTGGTTCGAGGTGACCGGACGCACCGTCCACCAGACTGCGCAGCGCCGTCAAGCCATCCGGCCCGGAGGCCAGGGCATGCCGTGGCTCGGCCCACAAGGCCTCGAGATGCCGGTCGTCGGCGGCGACGTAGGGCGGATTCGACAGCGCCAGATGCACGCCACGGTCACCCAACGCGGCCCACCAGTCCCCCGGCAGCACCTCCAGCGCCAGGCCGAGCCGCCGGGCATTGTGGGTCGTCACCTCCAGCGCCGTGGCGTCGGCATCGCTGGCCAGGACCTCGGCCCGCGGGCACGCGCGCTTGATGGCCAGGGCGATCGCGCCACTGCCCGTGCCCAGGTCGGCGACACGCGGGACCTGCACGCCACCCAGTCCGCCAGCCAGCAGGTCCAAGGCCCAGTCGACGAGCAGTTCGGTCTCCGGGCGAGGCACCAGCACGCCGGGCCGCACCGCCAGGGTCAGGCCGTGAAACTCGCGCTCACCGGTCAGGTAGGCCAGCGGCACACCTTGGGCGTGGCGCCGGGCATCGTGTCGATAGGCGTCCAGTAGCGCCGCCTCGAGCGTCTCGTCGTCGTGAGCCAGCAACCAGGATCGCGGCCGCCCGAGGTGATGGGCGAGCAGAACCTGCGCGTCCAGGCGGGCCAGCCCGAGTTGGCGCGCCTCGGCCAACGCGTCGATCACCCGCATCAGGCGGCCCCGGTCTCCAGCTGCGCCAGCTGCTCGGCGGCGCGCGCGGCGAGCAGTGCCTCGACGACGTCGCCGAGGTCGCCGTCCATCACCTGGCCGAGCTTGTACAGCGTCAGGTTGATGCGGTGGTCGGTGACACGGCCCTGCGGATAGTTGTAGGTACGGATGCGATCCGAACGGTCGCCGCTGCCCACCAGGCTCTTGCGTGTCGCCGCCTCCTTGGCGGCCCGCTCGCTGTGCTGCTTGTCGCGCAGCCGGGCCACCAGCACGGCCATCGCCTTGGCCTTGTTGCGGTGTTGCGAGCGATCGTCCTGGCACTCCGCGACGATGCCGGTGGGCAGGTGGGTGATGCGGATGGCGCTGTCGGTCTTGTTGACGTGCTGCCCGCCGGCGCCGCTGGCGCGAAAGGTGTCGATGCGCAGCTCGGCCGGGTTGATCTGCACGTCGTCCGCCTCGTCGGGCTCTGGCATCACGGCCACGGTGCAGGCGCTGGTGTGGATGCGTCCCTGGGCCTCGGTGGCGGGGACCCGCTGGACCCGGTGCCCGCCCGATTCGAAACGCAGGCGGCCATAGGCGTCCTCGCCTTCGATGCGCAGCACCAGCTCCTTGAAGCCACCGAGCTCCGAGGGGCTTTCGCTGAGGATCTCGGTGCGCCAGCCCTGCCGCTCGCAGTAGCGCTGGTACATGCGGGCCAGGTCGCCGGCGAACAGGGCCGACTCGTCCCCGCCGGTGCCGGCGCGGATCTCGAGGAACGCGTTGCGCTCGTCGTCGGGGTCGCGGGGCAGCAGGGCGGTCTGCAGCTCGGCCAGCAACTGCTCCAGCTCGGCCTTGGCACCGGCGATCTCCTCGCGGGCCATGTCGGCCAACGCCGGATCGTCGGCCGACGGGTCGTCGAGCATGTCCTGCGCGGTCGCCAGGTCGCGCTCGCGCTGCAGGTAGCGGCGAAACAGGCCGACCACGCGAGACACGTCCGCCTGCTCCTTCGACAGGCCCCGGAACCGCTTGATGTCGGCGCCCACCTGGGGGTCGGCCAGGCTGGCATCGAGCTCGGCCAGGCGCATCGCCAGGCGCTCGAAGCGCTCGCGCAGCGCAGGCGTCATGAGGGGACTCGGGCCGCCCCGTCGGGGCGACCCGTTCGCAAGGCGATCATCTAGCGGCCCTCGCCGCCCGGGGCGCGCGTGCTGCGGCGCAGGAACAGGCGCGACACGGTCTGGGCCAGTTGCTCCCGGTCGCTGCCATCCACCGAGTGCAGCTCGGCCATGGCGCCATGCAGCATCTTCTGCGTCAGGCCGCGGGTCAGGGCCTCCAGCACGGCGTCGACCGACTCACCCCGCGCGAGCAACTTGCGCGCGCGGGCCATCTCGGCCACGCCCCACTCTTCGGCCTGCCGGTTGATGGCCTGGATCAACGGAACCGCCGCACGCTGGTCCAGCCAGTGGGCGAAGCTCTGCACGCCCGCATCGATGATGGCTTCGGCCTGTTGCACCGCAGCCTGCCGCTTTTCACCGGCGCTCTGTACCAGGGTGGACAGGTCATCCACCGTATAGAGGTAGATGTCGCCCAGCTTGGCGACCTCGGGCTCGATGTCGCGCGGGACCGCCAGGTCGACCATGAACATCGGCCGCCGGCGGCGCTGCTTGAGCGCCCGCTCGACCGCACCCAGGCCGATGATCGGCAGCGAGCTGGCCGTGCACGAGACGACGGCATCGAACTCGTGCAGGCGGTTGGGCAGCTCGGCCAGCCGCATCGCCTGCGCACCGAAGCGCGCGGCCAGATGCTCGCCACGCTCCAGCGTGCGATTGGCCACCGCCATCGATTTCGGTGCACGCGCGGCGAAGTGCGTGGCGACCAGCTCGATCATCTCGCCGGCGCCGACGAACAGGACGTGGATGTCGCTGAGACGTTCGAAGAGCTGACCCGCCAGGCGCACGGCTGCCGCGGCCATGCTGATCGAGTGGGCGCCGATCTCGGTCGAGGTCCGCACCTCCTTGGCCACCGAGAACGAGCGCTGGAACAACTGGTGCAAGGTGGTGCCCAGCGTGCCGGCCTCGTCGGCCTGCCGGACCGCCTGCTTCATCTGGCCGAGGATCTGTGGCTCGCCCAGCACCATCGAGTCCAGTCCCGATGCGACGCGGAACGCGTGGCGCGCAGCGGCACGGTTCTCCATCACATAGGTGTGCGATTCGAGGTGCTCCCCGGTCACGCCACCTTGCTCGGCCAGCCAGGCCAGCGTGGGATGCACCAGATCCTGGGTGGCCTGGTCCTCGGCCGCCACGTACAACTCGGTGCGATTGCACGTGGATATCAACGCCGCCTCCGGCGCAGACTGGGCCAGCCGGCCTTGAAGGCCCCGCAGTGCCGGGGTCAGCTGCTCGGGCGCAAACGCAAACCGCCCGCGCAGATCCAGCGGGGCGGTGGTGTGATTGAGCCCGAGTGCAAAGACGGTCACGGTCGGATTGTAGGATTGCCGCCTCGGAGGGAGCAGGCCACAGTCTGGTGGGTGACCCAGCCGCTTTCCTTGACCATCATCAAGTTTGGCCACGCATGCCGGGCATCGAAGGTTCATGGGCGCGATCGACCTGCTGTGGCACGTAGCCAACCTGTTCGTGGTGCCGCTCGCCCTGGGCCTGGCCGCATCGGCGGCCATCAAGGTCGTCTGGCGAAACCGACTGCGGTCGGTGCCCTTCATTCGACTCGCCGGACCCGGTTGTCTGGCCGCTTGTGTCGGTGAAGTCGTCGGACTGGTCGCACTGGGGCAGGATGGGCGCATGGCCGGCTACGCCGCGACGGTCGTCGCCACCTCGCTGGCCTTGTGGTGGACGGCGTTCGTCCGGCCCGCCGCCTGATGCGAACGCTCAGGCCACAGGGCCTGTCCCGATCAGGCGTCCGCGCAGGGAGTGCGGCAGCGCGCCGGTGATCTGCACATCCAGCATCCGGCCCACCAGCCGAGTGCCATCCGGCCCGCCGTCGAAGTTGACGATGCGGTTGCACTCGGTGCGGCCCATCAGCTCGGCGCCGTTCTTGCGCGAAGGGCCCTCCACCAGGATGCGCTGCATGCTGCCCACCCGCGAGTCGCTGATGCGCTGAACCTGCTGGCCCAGCAGGGCCTGCAACGCCTGCAGCCGCTCGAGCTTGTGCTCGCGCGGGGTGTCGTCGGGGAGGTTGGCCGCGGGCGTGCCCGGCCGCGGACTGAACACGAAGCTGAACGATGCGTCGAAGCCGATGTCCTGCACCAGGTCCATGAGCCGGGAGAAGTCGTCCTCGGTTTCGCCGGGGAAGCCGACGATGAAGTCGCTCGACAGGCTGATGCCCGGACGCACGGCGCGCAGACGGCGGATGGTGCTCTTGTACTCGAGCACCGTGTAGCCCCGCTTCATCGCGGCCAGGATGCGATCGCTGCCGTGCTGCACCGGCAGGTGGAGGTGACTGACCAACTGCGGCACGCGGGCATAGACGTCGATCAGCCGCTGCGTGAATTCCTTCGGATGACTCGTCGTGAAGCGGATGCGCTCGATGCCGGGAACGCCGGCCACCAGCTCGAGCAGCATCGCGAAATCGGCCGTCTCGGCCGTTCCGCCCATCGACCCCCGATAGGCATTGACGTTCTGTCCCAGCAGCGTCACTTCCTTCACGCCCGCGTCGGCCAGGCCCGCGATCTCGGTCAGCACGTCGTCGAGCGGGCGGCTGAACTCCTCGCCGCGCGTGTAGGGCACGACGCAGTACGAGCAGTACTTCGAACAGCCCTCCATGACCGAGACGAAGGCCGAAGCGCCATCCTGGCGTGCCGGCGGCAGATGGTCGAACTTCTCGATCTCCGGAAAGCTCACGTCCACCTGGGGTCGGCGTTGGCTTTGCCGCTGCTCGATCATCTGCGGCAGCCGGTGCAGCGTCTGCGGGCCGAACACCAGATCGACGTAGGGTGCACGCTCGATGATCGCCGCGCCCTCCTGGCTGGCCACGCAGCCGCCCACGCCGATCAAGGCGCCCTTGCGCTTGAGGTGCTTGACGCGCCCCAGGTCACTGAACACCTTCTCCTGTGCCTTTTCGCGAACCGAGCAGGTGTTGAACAGGATCAGGTCAGCCTGTTCGGCGTCGTCGGTCGCTTCGTATCCCTCGGCAGCCCTCAGCAGGTCGGCCATCTTGTCCGAGTCGTACTCGTTCATCTGGCAGCCGAAGGTGCGGATGTAAACCTTCTTGGGCATGGTGCGGGTCGGACGGGCGGGGATGGATGTGCTGGGGCGGAGCGGTTTGCGCTAGGGTCGCGTCCAGGCTTGGGCCACGGGATCGAAGCGCCAGCTGCGTGCCTGCTCGACGGTCGTCGGCCAGGGCGCCCGGGCCAGCTCGCTGGGCGTGAGGATCCAGATGTCGAGCAACTGTCCGCCGCTGTCGGTGGTGTAGTGCACGATCAGCTTGCGTCCGGCCAGCGTGCCCATGACCTCGAACCGGTTCTGCTCGTTGCGGATGCGTGCGCCTGGTGCCAGGCGGGCCGGGCGGCCGTTGAGCCTGACATCCGGCGGCGCGACGCCGACCAGCTCCCCCCGCAGGGCCTGCGCAGGGAAGAGGCGCGGCACCTGCGACCATGCGGCCGCGGACGACAGCAGCAGAACCGCCGCCAGTGCGGTCACTCGCGTCCACAGCGTCCAGCACCCGATGAGCTTCACACCGTCACTCCAACTGGGCCCGAAAGGGCAAACGGCCCGAGGTCTCCCTCGGGCCGCATCGAACTGGTGGCGCTTCAGGGACTTGAACCCCGGACCTGCGGATTATGATTCCGTCGCTCTAACCAACTGAGCTAAAGCGCCTCAGCCTGCCAGTATATAGCGGCCAGGTGCGCTCCCAGATGTTCAGCTTTTTCAAGAAGAAGGCCCCCAGCCCCGCGGGGACCGTGGATCCGGTTGCGCCGAAGGCGCCGAGCGAGGCCTCGCCGGCCATGTCGGGCGCTCCCGCCGCGATTTCGCCGCCGGATGTGGCGGCGTCGCCCGACCGGACTGGCTGGATGCAGCGGCTGAAGTCGGGCTTGCGCAAGACCGGCGGCGGCATCGCTCGGGTGTTCACCGGCACGCGCATCGACGACACCCTGTACGAGGAGCTCGAGTCGGCGCTGCTGCAGGCGGACACCGGCGTGTCCGCCACCGAGCAATTGCTGGGAGAACTGAAGCGCCGTGTGAAGGAGAGCAAGGCCACCGACCCGGCGCAGGTGAAGGCGCTGCTGGCCGAGGTGTTGGCGGCGCTGCTGCAGCCGATGGAACGGCCCCTGGTGGTCGGGCAGAGCCAGCCGACCGTGATGATGGTGGTCGGCGTCAACGGGGCCGGGAAGACCACGACCATTGGCAAGCTGACCCGTCACCTGGCCGATGCCGGGCAGAAGGTGCTGCTGGCGGCCGCAGACACGTTTCGGGCCGCGGCTCGCGAACAGCTGGCGGTGTGGGCCGATCGCACCCGTGTCGAGATCGTCAGCCAGGAAGGCGGCGACCCCGCGGCGGTGACCTTCGATGCGGTGGTGGCCGGTCGGGCCCGTGGCTGCGACGTGGTCATCGCCGACACCGCCGGACGGCTCCCCACGCAGCTGCATCTGATGGAGGAGCTCAAGAAGGTCAAGCGGGTGATCGCCAAGGCCCACGACGGCGCACCTCACGAGGTGCTGCTGGTCGTGGACGGCAACACCGGGCAAAACGCGTTGGCCCAGGTGCAGGCGTTCGACGCGGCCCTCGGCCTCACTGGCTTGATCGTCACCAAGCTCGATGGCACGGCAAAGGGCGGCGTGCTGGCAGCCATCGCCCGATGGGCCGCACAGAACCAGCGGTCGCTCGCGGTGTACTTCGTCGGGGTCGGCGAAGGTCTCGAGGACCTGCAGGTGTTTCGGGCGCGCGAATTCGCCGACGCCTTGCTCGGCTGATCTGCCCGGCCTCAGCGGCCGGTGCCCGGCGTCGACGGCTCGAAGTCCTCGAAGAACCCCGAGGGGACGGGCTCGTGCTCCTGGTCTCGCTGCGCCGCGTCGCCTTCGGCCAGCAGGTCGTGCAGTTCGTGCATCTCGGGCACCGGAATCAGCGGCATCGGCCGCGACACCGACGACACCGGCTGCATCGGACCGCTGCCCCGTACCAGGTCGTGCGCCAGCGCCGTGCGAACCTCGGCCGGCGTCGGCAGGTGGCCTTCACGCCAGGTGTGGACACGCACGCCAGCCGCCCGCAGCACGCGGGTCAGGCGCTCGTGCCGACGGCGGCTGCGGTCGCTTTCCTCCTCGGCCCGCACATCGATGACGGCCAGGGCGCGCGAGCCGGTGTCGCAGACCAGCAGATCGGCGCTCAGCGATCCCACTCGGTGCAGCCACTCGTTGTAGGAATGTCGTGTGGGCACGCGGACGAAGCGAGACAGGGGAACCTGCGCCAACACCATATAGCCGGGCAGTGCGCGACGCAGCAGCTCGTAGGCCTGCCGCTCGTGCACCGTCATGATGCGGGCCGACTCGGGAGGCCAATCCTGGATGGTGTCGAGCGCGTCGCGCAGCGACCGCTGGCCGCCATGCCGGCCGCGACGGCGCAAGCCCAGCCAGGACAGCAGCAGCAAGGCTGCGGCGACGAGGGCGGTGGTGGATCCGGTGTCGAGGAGTTCCATGGCGGGGACGCGCCATGCGGCGCCAATCGCGCGAAAGCCTCCACCCTACGCCCGGCCGTCGGACCCGGTCAACACCGATGAGGCGACGAAGGTATCCAAACGTTTCGTCGTGGCAGACGACGGGTCAATTCGTGTCTTGGCCGCGTCGACCCGCGCGATCGCTCATCGCGGCAGGCCCGGAAAGCCGCCGCCCATGCGGCGCATCATCTTCATCAAGCCGCCACCCTTCATCTTCTTCATCATGCCTTGCATCTGCTCGAACTGATTCAGGACCCGGTTGACCTCCTGAACGGGCACGCCTGCGCCGGCAGCGATGCGGCGTTTGCGGCTGGCCTTGATCAGCTCGGGCTTGCGCCGCTCGAGGGGTGTCATCGAGCAGATGATCCCCTCCATGCGGCGCACGTCGCGTTCGGCACGGTCCATGTCGGCATCGGCGGCTTTTGCGCTGATCTGCGTGGGCAGCTTGTCCATCAGGCCGGCCAGGCCGCCCATCTTCTTCATCTGCGAGATCTGGGACAGGAAGTCGTTGAGGTCGAAGCCGCCGCCGGACTTGACCTTGTCGGCAAGCTTCTGCGCCTCCTTCAGGTCGACGCCCTTCTGCACCTCCTCGACCAGGGCCACGATGTCGCCCATGCCCAGCACGCGTCCGGCGTGGCGCTCGCCATCGAACACCTCGAGCCCGTCGATCTTCTCGGACGTGCCGGCGAACTTGATCGGCGCACCGGTCACCTGGCGAACCGACAGGGCCGCGCCGCCGCGCGAGTCGCCGTCGAGCTTGGTCAGCACGACGCCGGTGATCGGCAAGGCATCCTTGAAGGCCTTGGCGGTGTTGATCGCGTCCTGCCCCTGCATCGCATCGACGACGAAGAGGGTCTCGACGGGGCGCAGCGCGGCGTGCAGGTCGCGGATCTCTGCCATCAGGGCCTCGTCGATGCCAAGCCGGCCCGCGGTGTCGACCAGCAGCACGTCGAAGTAGTGGCGACGGGCATGGTCGAGGGCAGCCATCGCGATGTCCCGGGGCTTCTGCTCGCCCGTCGACGGGAACCATTCGGCGCCGGCCTGCGCGGTGACGGTGCGCAGCTGCTCGATCGCCGCCGGCCGGTAGACGTCGGCCGATACGGTCAGCACCTTCTTGCGGCGCTTCTGCATCAGGTGGCGGGCCAGCTTGGCGGTCGTCGTCGTCTTGCCCGAGCCTTGCAGGCCGGCCATCAGGATGACCGCCGGTGGCTGCGTGGCCAGGTCGAGATCGGCCACCCCCTCGCCCATCGTGGCGGCGAGCTCCTTGTGCACGATGCCCACCAGGGCCTGGCCCGGATTGAGCGAGCCGACCACCTCCTGGCCGAGTGCCTTGTCCTTGACGCGAGCGATGAACTCGCGCACCACCGGCAGGGCCACGTCGGCTTCGAGCAGCGCGACGCGCACCTCGCGCAGCATGTCCTGGACATTGGTGTCGGTGATGCGCGCCTGGCCGCGCATGGTTTTGACCAGGCGCGACAGGCGGTCGGTGAGGGTGGAGGCCATGGGTCGGCGGGCGCCGTCTGGGCTGCACCGCGAAAGTACACTCGCAAGATGATTTTAGCTTCGGGCTCTCCCGTGCTGACGGGCGGCGCACCGTTCTGGGTGGCCCTGGCCGCCATCGTGATCTATGCCGTGGCCGCGCTGCGCAAGGGCGCCTGGGCCCTGACCCTTGCCTGGCTGCTGCACCTGGCTTCGCTGGTGCTCGACATCGGCGGCTGGGGGGCGACGGAGCCCGGGGCCCGGCTCGGCTTCGCGCCCGTGCTCTCGGTGACGGTGTGGCTGGTGATCGCGGTGCACGTGGTCGAGAGCCGCTTCGTCCCGTTGCCCCATGTTCAGCGCTGGCTGGCATGCGCCGGCGTCGTCGTCGTGGTGCTGGCGCTGGGCTTTCCGGGCGACCCGCGCCAGTTCGGATCGGCCGTGGCGCCATGGCACTTCGCGCTGGGGGTGGCCGCATACGGCCTGTTCGGCGCCGCGGTGGTCCATGCCACGCTGCTCGACGCCGCGGAGCGGCGGCTGCGCACGCACGAACGCGGCGCCGAGCCTCCGACCGGCGGCATGCCGCTGCTGCAGCTCGAGCGACTGACCTTTCGCTTCGTCGAGGTCGGGTTCGCGGTGCTGTCGGCTGCTTTGCTGCTGGGCGTTCTGAGCGGGGCCCCCTGGCGCTGGAACCACAAGACCATCTTGTCGCTGATGGGGTGGGCCGTGTTCGCGGCGCTGCTGACCGGGCGACACCTGCGCGGCTGGCGCGGCCGGCATGCGACACGCTGGCTCTACGTCGGGGCCGTGCTGCTGTTGCTGTCCTATGTCGGCTACCGCTTCGTCCTGGAAGTGGTGCTCGGTCGCGGCGCCAGCTGAGCAACGGCACCCCGACCATCGACCATGAAGTACCTGTTGCTGATCGTCGTCGTGATCGTCGCGATCCTGTTGCTGCCGCGGCAACGGGTGCGCGCGGACAAGCGGACTGGCCGCGCCAGGCAGCCTGGCGGCCCGGACGTCCAAGAGATGGTCGCGTGCGCCCATTGCCAGGTCCACCTGCCGAGCGGCGACGCGGTGCGAGACGGCGCAGGGCGCACGTTCTGCAGCGACGCGCACCGCCTTGCCGGGCCGCGCGGGCCTTGAAGCCGCGCGGCGCCAGGACATGAACGCGCCGTTGCCGAACCGACCCGGCCCGACGGCTGAGGCGCAGGGCGGTACGGAGGAGCCGGCGCGGCGGCAGGGCGACCGGCGGCAGGGTGACCGACGCAAGACGGACCGGCGTCGGCAGGCCGGCGAGGCGGCTGACGAATCGTGGTTCGGCGCGGTCGGGGTGGACCTCGATGCCGGCGGCGATCCGCGCGAATCGGTGTTCGACCCGGGCTGGTTGTCGGGTGATGCGGCAGCGGGGCCGGACAGCCGCTTCGTCTCGCGCGAGGCACGCCGCATCGCGACCGCTCAGGACAATGCCCTGGCGCGGGTCTATCGGACGTATGCAGCCGCGCGCGCCGGCGTCGGTGCCGCCCTGGTCGCGGTGCAGGCCGCCGGAGGGCTGATCGGCGCGCGGTCGAACCTGGAGTCGACCGTGATCTGCATCGCCTATGCGGTGCAGGCGATGACCTTCTGGCTGCTGCCACGATTCCGAGCGCTGGGCGCCCCGCACCGGCAGCGCCAGCACCGGCGTCGCCAATGGCTGGCGACCATCGGCGTCGACCTGGTGGCGTTCTCGATCCTGCATGCCATCGAGGTGGGTTCGAGCTTCAACTTCGCAGCCTTGCTGGTGCTGCCGGTGTTGATGGCTGGCGTGCTGACCCGCCGGTTGCTGGCGCTGGCCACGGCCGCTGGCGTGACGCTGTTGCTGCTGGTCGTGGCGTCGCGGGCGGCGCTGGCGGGCGGCGACGTGACCCCGCTGATGATGCAATCGGGACTGGCCGGCCTGGGCCTGTTCGTCATCACCCTGCTGTCCGGGGAGCTGGCCGGTCGCCTGGTCCGCGAGGAGCTGGCCGCGCGTGGCAGCCTCGAGCTGGCCAGGCAGCAGGCGCAGCTGAATCGGCTGGTCATCGAGGAGATGGTCGACGGCGTGCTGGTCGTCGATCGGCGGCTGCGGGTGCGCGCTGCCAATCCGGCGGCGCGCGAGTTGCTGGTCGACGAAGGACTCAGCCCACCCGCACCTTTCACGCTGGAAGGGCGTCCGGAGTGGGCGAATCTGGTGCAGGGAGTCCAGCGTGCGCTGTCCGACGGGGACTGGCCGGATGCAGGCCGGGAGCTGAGCCTCGTCTTCGACACCGGCCGCCGACGCAACCTGCGCGTGCGGGTGCGCTTCCTGCGATCGCGACATCCCGAGACCGAAGGTGCACGGGCCGAACCGATGTGCGTGCTGCTTCTCGAGGACGTGCGCACGGCCGAGGCCCGCCTGCGCCAGGAGAAGCTCGCGGCCATGGGGCGCGTCTCGGCGGGCATCGCGCACGAGATCCGCAATCCCCTGGCCGCGATCGCGCAGGCCAACGCCCTGCTGCTCGAGGACGAGCTGACGACCACGCACCAGCGCCTGGCGCGCATCGTGGCGGACAACGTGGAGCGCCTCAAGCGCATCGTCGACGACGTGATGGAGGTCGCGCCCGGTGCCGTCCCGGTCGTGCGCACCATCGATGCCACGGCCGAGGTGGGTGCCGCCGCTGCCGAATGGGCGCGCACCGTGGACCTGCCGCTGGGAGCCGAGAGCCGGCTGCGGGTGGAGTTGCCCTTCCAGCCGCTGGGCGTGGTGTTCGACCCCGAGCATCTGCGCCGGGTGCTCGTGAACCTACTCGACAACGCCCGCCGGCATGCGTCGATGGTGCCCGGCGCCATCCTGTTGCGTCTGGTCGGGGACGGTGCCGGTGTCAGCTTGTCGGTGTTCAGCGACGGCCCGCCGATCCCGCCGGAAGTGGAGCGCCACCTGTTCGAGCCGTTCTTCTCGACCCGCAGCCGCGGCTCGGGCCTGGGCCTGTATATTTGCCGCGAACTCTGCGAACGCTATGGCGCGGGCATCGAGTTCCGGTCCAGCGCCCTGGCAGGCGCCCCGCTCAACGAATTCCACGTCCGGATGAAGCGCGCGCCGCTGACGCCCATCGTTTCCGAACTGCATCTCGATACTTGAGCCACTCGGACCCTCATCGGCTGCTGGTCGTCGACGACGAGCCCGACCTGCGCACGCTGTACGAGCTGACGCTGGTGCGCGAGGGCTACGACGTCGAGAGTGCCGGCTCGGTCGAGGAGGCGTGGAGCCTGCTCCAGCAGCGACGCTACCACCTGGTGATCACCGACATGCGACTGCCCGACGGCACCGGGCTGGACCTGCTGCGGCGCATGGACGAGGCCCGGCGTGGCGAGAAGGGCATCGTGATCACCGCCTACGGGTCGGCGGAGAACGCCGTCGAGGCGCTGAAGGCCGGGGCCTACGATTACCTGACCAAGCCCGTCGATCTGCGCCAGTTTCGTGCCGTGGTCGCCTCGGCGCTCGGCCGCTCGCCGGCCACCGATTCGGCAGCCGCGGCGGCGGCCAAGCCTCGCGACCCCGCGCCCGATGCGCGCCTGCCTCGAACCCGCACGTCCGACGGCGAGAGTCGCAGAAGCCCATCAGCGATGGACCGCCTGATCGGTTCGTCCGAGGCGATGCGCGAGGTCCGGCAGCTCATCGAGAAGGTGGCGCGCAGCATGGCGCCGGTGATGGTCTTCGGCGAGTCCGGCACCGGCAAGGAGCTGGTGGCACGGGCCATCCACGAGGTGTCGCCGCGTGGCCGGCAGCCCTTCGTCGCCGTCAACTGCGGAGCGATCCCCGAGGCCTTGCTCGAGGCCGAGTTCTTCGGCTACCGCAAGGGCGCCTTTACCGGGGCCGCCGACGATCGGGACGGCTTCTTCCAGGCCGCCCAGGGGGGCACCTTGTTCCTCGACGAGATCGGCGAGCTGCCCCTGGCGATGCAGAGCAAGCTGTTGCGCGCGATCCAGGAACGTGCCGTGCGCCCGATCGGTGCGACGGCCGAGCAGCCGATCAACGTCCGGGTGGTCAGTGCGACCCACAAGGACCTGGGCGCCGAGGTGCATGCCGGACGCTTCCGGCAGGACCTCTTCTATCGACTCAACGTGATTCAGATCGAGGTGCCTCCGCTGCGTGAACGCCTCGACGATCTACGCGCCATCAGCAGCGCCTTGATCGAACGCATCGCCCAGGACGCCGGCGTCAGCCCGCTGCCGGCGCTGTCCAGCGACGCGCTGGCCCACCTGTCGCGTTACTCGTTTCCCGGCAATGTGCGTGAGCTGGAGAACCTGCTGCACCGGGCGCTCGCCCTGTCCGGCGGCGCGCTGATCGAAACACGCGACCTGGCCTTGCCCGATGCGCTGTTGAACGAGGCATCGCGCGAGGCCGAGGCCGCCGCCGAGGTGTCGGCCGTCGATCCCGCGCAGCCGGCAGCCAAGGATTCAGCCGGAGGTGCCGGACCCGTACCGCTGCCGGCGGATCTGGCCGCCTACCTCGACGATGTCGAGCGCGACATTCTCGAGCGTGCACTCGAGCGGCATCGCTTCAACCGCACGGCGGCAGGCGCGAGCCTCGGTCTGTCATTGCGACAGATGCGCTACCGCATGGCGCGGCTGGGCGTGACGGTCGGCGGCGACGGCGGCAGCGAGCGCGGCGACTTGCCGTGAGGTCGCGCCGCGAACGGCCGGGCTGGCGTGACGGCTGGTGGCTGGGCGCATCGCATCACGCGAGTCCGCATGCGGACCAGCGGCCCCCCGGAGCCCGCGTCGACCTCGTCGTCATGCACTCGATCAGTCTGCCGCCCGGCGAATTCGGCGGCGACGATGTCCTGCACCTGTTTCTCGGCACGCTCGACTGCAGCCGACATCCGTTCTACGAAGGGCTGCGAGGCCTGCGTGTCTCGGCCCATTTCCTGATCCGCCGCGACGGGCAGCTGCTCCAGTTCGTGTCGTGCGACGGTCGGGCCTGGCACGCCGGCGTATCGAGCTGGCGGGGTGTGCCGGCGTGCAACGACCGGAGCATCGGCGTCGAGATGGAGGGCCTCGAGGGCGATGGGTTCACCGCACCACAGTACCGCGCAGCCGGGCAACTGTTGCGGGTGTTGTCATCGCGCTACCCCGTGCAGGATGTCGTCGGCCACGAGCACGTCGCCCCCTTGCGCAAGCGTGACCCCGGCGCCGGCTTCGACTGGGCGCGGCTCGGACGGTCGATACGGTCTGCCGAGCCGCATGTTTGGCCACTGCTGGCCATCGACCCCTGATCGGGCCTGCATCGACGGCCGATGTGGGGCCGGACAGGTCGCAGCACCTGTGCCCGGTCGGCACATCGTCGATGGATCAAGGCTCGTTGCACCGATGATCGACGCGCCATGCGCGGCCGGTGCGAGTGCGCATCGGCCTGTCAGGGGATCCCTTAGGGGATGATCCGCACGCAACGCTACCCCTAGTGCCTTGATGGGGCCCGAGGCCCCAGATATAGTGTCACCTCGCACGACGGGGTGAGCTCGCTGTCGGTGCCGGCCGGACGGTCCGGCGACGGATTCCGGCGGCTCGGTGGGTCTTCCGGGTCCACTCCCACCCTGTCGTGGCCGGTGAGCCCTAGGACCCGCAGAGGTGGGGGTCGGCCGGCTGGGAGAGCGACCACTTTCGGGGCTCCGCCTGATCGACAGGAGCCCGCTCCAGACGACGATTCCAAGAGGGGATTCAATGCAAAGTGTGCTGCAGTCCGCTGCCGACACCGGTGTGACCATCCGCCCGGCCATCGGCGCGTCCGTGCCGGTGGGGTCGGCCTACGCGGGCTACCAGATCATTCGCCGCAACGGTGCGGTGGTGTCGTTCGAGCCGAATAAGATCGCGGTGGCCTTGATGAAGGCCTTCCTGGCCGTGCATGGCACGCAAGGTGCGGCATCGGCGAGCGTGCGCGAGACGGTCGAGCGGCTGACCGAGGCCGTGGTTCGGGCGCTGCTGCGTTCGCGCCCGGGCGGCGGGACGTTTCACATCGAGGACGTTCAGGACAGCGTCGAGCTGGGTCTGATGCGGGGCGGCCACCACGAGGTGGCGCGCGCCTACGTGCTGTACCGCGAGCGGCGCTCGCAGGAGCGGGCCCGCCAGGCCACTGCGGCACCGGTCAGGGCGCCGGAGCTGTTCGTCGTCGACGGCGGCCAACGCGTGCCGCTGGACCTGGAGGCCCTGAAGGCCCTGGTCGAGTCCGCCTGCGCAGGGCTGGGCGACGAGGTGCGTGCCGAGCCCATCCTGGCCGAGACGCGGCGCAATCTCTACGACGGCGTCCCGATGGACGAGGTCTACAAGGCTGCGATCCTGGCGGCGCGCACGCTGATCGAGAAGGATCCGGCCTACACCCGCGCCACCGCTCGCCTGCTGCTGCACACGATCCGGCGCGAGGTCCTCGGCGCCGACGTGCAGCCCTCCGAGATGCCGGAGCGTTACGCCGACTACTTCCCGCGCTTCATCCGCAAAGGGGTCGATGCCGAACTGCTGGACGAGCGGCTGCTGCAGTTCGACCTGCAGGCGCTCGGCCGTGCGCTGGATGCCGAACGCGATCTGCAGTTCGACTACCTCGGACTGCAGACGCTGTACGACCGCTACTTCCTGCATATCGACGACGTGCGCATCGAGCTGCCGCAGGCCTTCTTCATGCGCGTCGCGATGGGCCTGGCGCTCAACGAGATCGACCGCGAGGCGCGAGCCGTCGAGTTCTATCGGGTGCTGTCGAGCTTCGACTTCATGTCGAGCACTCCGACCCTGTTCAACTCCGGCACGCGGCGCTCGCAGCTGTCGAGCTGCTACCTGACGACCGTGGCAGACGACCTGGACGGCATCTACGAGGCGCTCAAGGAAAACGCGCTGCTGTCCAAGTTCGCCGGCGGGCTGGGCAACGACTGGACGCGGGTGCGCGCACTCGGTTCGTACATCAAGGGGACCAACGGCAAGAGCCAGGGGGTGGTGCCGTTCCTGAAGGTCGTCAACGACACCGCGGTGGCCGTCAACCAGGGCGGCAAACGCAAGGGCGCGGTGTGCGCCTACCTCGAGGCCTGGCACCTCGATCTGGAGGAGTTCCTCGAGCTGCGCAAGAACACGGGCGACGACCGCCGGCGCACGCACGACATGAACACCGCCAACTGGATCCCCGACCTGTTCATGCGGCGGGTGATGGAGGGCGGCCAGTGGACCTTGTTCAGCCCCAGCACCTGCCCGGATCTGCACGACAAGTTCGGCAAGGACTTCGAGGAGGCCTATACCGCCTACGAAGCCAAGGTCGATCGCGGTGAACTCAAGCTCTTCAAGCGCATGGCCGCGAAGGACCTGTGGCGCAAGATGCTGTCGATGCTGTTCGAGACCGGACATCCGTGGATCACGTTCAAGGATGCCTGCAACGTGCGCTCGCCCCAGCAGCACGTCGGCGTGGTGCACTCGTCCAACCTGTGCACCGAGATCACGCTCAACACCAGCGACACCGAGATCGCGGTGTGCAATCTCGGTTCGGTGAATCTGGCCCAGCACCTGCACGACGGGGCGATCGACCAGGCCAAGCTCAAGCGCACGGTGGCGACAGCCATGCGCATGCTCGACAACGTCATCGACATCAATTACTACGCGGTCAAGAAGGCGCGCGACTCCAACCTGCGCCATCGCCCCGTCGGACTGGGCGTGATGGGTTTCCAGGACTGCCTGTACCAGCTGCGCGTGCCGTATGCCAGCGACGAGGCGGTGGCGTTCGCCGACCGTTCGATGGAAGCCGTGTGCTACCACGCCTACTGGGCCTCCACCGAGCTGGCCGAGGAGCGGGGACGCTATTCGAGCTACCGCGGATCGCTGTGGGACCGCGGCATCCTGCCGCAGGACACCCTGGACCTGCTGGCCGAGCAGCGCGGTGGCTATGTCGACATCGACCGCTCCGCGAGCATGGACTGGGACGCCCTGCGCGGACGCATCCGGCAGTTCGGCATGCGCAATTCCAACTGCGTGGCCATCGCACCGACGGCGACCATCTCCAACATCATCGGCGTCGACGCGTCGATCGAGCCCTGCTTCGGCAACCTGTCGGTCAAGTCCAACCTGTCGGGTGAGTTCACGGTCGTCAACGAGTACCTGGTGCGCGACCTCAAGCGCCTCGGGCTCTGGGACGACGTGATGGTGATGGACCTGAAGCACTTCGATGGTTCGCTGCGTCCGATCGACCGGGTGCCCGAGGAGTTGAAGCGGCTGTACGCCACCGCCTTCGAGGTCGACGCGTTGTGGCTCGTGGAGGCCGCGGCGCGCCGGCAGAAGTGGATCGATCAGGCGCAGTCGCTCAACATCTACATGGCCGGTGCGTCGGGCAAGAAGCTCGACGACACCTACAAGCTGGCCTGGCAGCGTGGGCTCAAGACGACCTACTACCTGCGCACCACGAGTGCCACCTACGCCGAGAAGGCGACGGTCGCACCGGGCGCGATGAATGCCGTGCCGACGCAGGGCGGTGGCCTGTCGGCCGCGGCGACGACGACCTCGCGCGGCATCGGCGATGCACCGGCCAGCGACGTCAAGTTCTGCTCCATCGACAACCCGGACTGCGAGGCCTGTCAGTGATCGACGCGCTCCCGCGATCGATGCACCGCTGCAACATCAGGCACCGTCCACTGTCAACAAGTGCTTGGTGTTTGCACGCAACACTCGGATAATTCCGCTCCACAGGACGTTCAACACATGCTGGTCTGGGAAGACGAAGTTCGCAGTACACCGACACATGCCAACGCGGGCGCGATGCCGCTGTCGCCGCAGGCTGCTGTCCCCACTCTCCGCCTCGAGCCGCACGTCCCGGCCGCGGCCATACCGGCAACTGTCAGGCCTGCTCAGGCCGATTCGCGTCGACGCGTCAACATCGCCGACAAGCGCATCATCAACGGGCAGACCGACGTCAACCAGCTCGTCCCGTTCAAGTACAAGTGGGCCTGGGAGAAGTACCTCTCGGCCTGCGCCAACCACTGGATGCCCCAAGAGGTCAACATGTCGCGCGACATCGCGACGTGGAAGGACCCGAACGGCCTGACCGAGGACGAGCGCCGCATCATCAAGCGCAACCTCGGCTTCTTCGTCACCGCCGACTCGCTGGCGGCCAACAACATCGTGCTGGGCACCTACCGGCACATCACGGCGCCCGAGTGCCGGCAGTTCCTGCTGCGTCAGGCCTTCGAAGAGGCCATCCACACCCACGCCTACCAGTACATCGTCGAGTCGCTGGGCCTGGACGAGGGGGAGATCTTCAACGCCTACCACGAGGTGGCGTCGATCCGCGACAAGGACGAGTTCCTGATCCCGTTCATCGACGCGATCATGGACCCGGCGTTCCACACCGGCACCCCCGAGGCCGACCAGACCCTGCTGAAGAGCCTGATCGTCTTTGCCTGCCTGATGGAAGGCCTGTTCTTCTACGTCGGCTTCACGCAGATCCTGGCGCTGGGCCGGCAGAACAAGATGACCGGTGCGGCCGAGCAGTACCAGTACATCCTGCGCGACGAGTCGATGCACTGCAACTTCGGCATCGACCTGATCAACCAGATCAAGCTCGAGAACCCGCAGCTCTGGACACCGCAGTTCAAGGCCGAGATCCGGTCGCTCTTCGAGCACGCGGTCGAACTGGAGTACCGCTACGCCGAGGACACCATGCCGCGTGGCGTGCTGGGTCTCAACGCCTCGATGTTCAAGGGCTACCTGCGCTACATCGCCAATCGGCGTGCCGTGCAGATCGGCCTGGATGCCTTGTTCCCCAACGAGGAGAACCCGTTTCCCTGGATGAGCGAAATGATCGACCTGAAGAAGGAGCGCAACTTCTTCGAGACCCGCGTCATCGACTACCAGACCGGTGGTGCGTTGTCGTGGGACTGAACGACGCGAAAGCGTCATGCGCATGAGATCAAGATTCGCAGACCGGAACATGTCGACGCCAGATGCGACGGGCCGGGCTGCAAACCCATTCACTGCACCGGGGCAAGGGTCAGTCCTCGTTCCGAGGTTGCCAGACCACCGGGCGGTGAATCGTCGCGCTGTATCGAGCAGCGCGATGCTCTTTGCAACTTGATCAAGGAGATCGTTATGGCAACTGCGAAGAAGGCCGCTCCGGCCAAGAAGGCTGCCGCCAAGAAGGCGCCCGCGAAGAAGGCTGCCGCCAAGAAGGCGCCCGCGAAGAAGGCTCCGGCCAAGAAGGCCGCTGCGAAGAAGGCGCCCGCGAAGAAGGCTCCCGCGAAGAAGGCGGCGCCGGCGAAGAAGGCCCCGGCGAAGAAGGCTGCGGCCAAGAAGCCCGCGGCCAAGAAGCCGGCTGCGAAGAAGGCCGCGGCCAAGAAGGCCCCGGCGAAGAAGGCTGCAGCGAAGAAGCCCGCTGCGAAAAAGCCGGCTGCGAAGAAGGCTGCGAAGAAGGCGGCGCCCGCGGCGCCCGCTGCCCCTGCTGCCCCTGCTGCCCCTGCTGCGAAGACGGCACTGAGCCCGGCTGCTGCCTGGCCGTTCCCGACCGGCAACAAGCCTTGAGTCGAGGGCGCCGAGGCCCGCTTGCGGGCCCCGTGCAGACCTGTGTGAGCCAAGCCCGGCGCGAGCCGGGCTTTTTTCTTCCGGGCGCAAGAGCTGCAGCATGAGCTCGGGCGCGCAGCCACTGTCCTGCGTGGTCGATCGCGGCACGTCGTGCGAGCTGTCGATCCACGTAGTGCCACAAGCCAGCCGCACGGCGGTGGCAGGCTTGCACGATGGAGCCCTGCGCGTCCGCCTCGCGGCGGCGCCCATCGAAGGCCGGGCCAATGCGGCACTGCTGAAGTGGCTGTGCGAGCAGCTGGACCTCGGCCGCCGCGAGGTTCAACTGGTCGCCGGCGACAGCTCTCGGCGCAAGCGCGTTCGCCTGGCCTGCCAGCCCGACCGTGTGCGCGCCTGGGTGGCCTCGTCGTTGCAGGCGGCGGGCAACGCCTGACGCCGTGCCGGCGGTCCCTAAGGCTACAAGCCCAACGCGCGTGGGTCGATCGGGTGGTTCTGGCCGCCGCGGTGTGCAATCTTCAGCGCGCCGATGCGATTGCCCAGTTCGACACACCGACGCAGCGGCCACCCGCGCTCCAGTCCGTAGAGCAGGCCGCCGCGGAATGCGTCGCCGCAGCCCGTGGGGTCGATCACGGCGGTGGCTTCGATGCCCGGGATGCGCTCGCACTGCCCGCCGATCCACAGGTCGCAGCCTTCGTGGCCGAGGGTCACGATGACCCCCGCGAGGTGGCTGCGGGACATTTCCTCCAGGGTCAGACCGGTGCGGTCGCACAGCATGCGACCTTCGTAGTCGTTGACGGCGACCCAGGTGGCCCGCTCGACGAAGCCACGCAGCTCGTTCCCGTCGAACAGCGGGAGCTGCTGGCCCGGATCGAAGACGAAGGGGATGCCGGCCGCCGAGATCTGCTCGGCGCGCTTGCTCATCGCCTCTCTGCCGTCGGGGGCGATGATGGCCACCTTCAGGTCGGGGCGCGCGGGCAGGTCGATGCGGTGGGCCTGCTGCATCGCGCCGGGGTGGAAGGCCGTGATCTGGTTGTTGTCGTTGTCGGTGATGATCATCGCCTGCGCCGTGTACAACGAGGTCTCGCGCAGAATGAGCGACGTGTCCACGTTCCAGGTACCGAGCCGCGCCAGGTATTCGCCGCCGTCGTTGCCGAGCGCGGCCATGATCACCGGCGTGCCACCCAGTGCCTGCAGGGTGTAGGCGATGTTGCCGGCGCAGCCACCGAACTCGCGGCGCAGCGTCGGGACGAGAAAGGACACGTTCAGGATGTGCACCTGGTCCGGCAGGATCTGCTGCGAGAACTGGCCCGGGAAGTTGGTGATGGTGTCGAAAGCCAGCGAGCCGCAGATCAGCGCAGACATGGAAACTCCTCGAGGGTGGGATCGGTTATCGGCATCAGGGATAGAAGACTTCGACCGTGTAGCCGCTGACCGCCCGGTCTCCCACGCCCAGTGAAGCCTGCAGGGGCAGCTCCGACCCTGCTCGGATGGTGCGGGCCGACACGCCCAGCTCGCTCAGCACGAGCACACGACGTGAGATCAGCCGACCTTGGCTGTCGGTCAGCTGGAGGTCCAGGGCCGGTACTGCCACGTCGAGCAGGGCGCGGTTGCGCAAGGTGACCGACAGTCGGTAGACGCTCTGGCCTTCGATGCGGACCAGGCCACTGCTCTCGACCGACAGCGCGTCGATGTGGCGCAGGTCGCTCAGTTCGCAGCCGAGCAGTGAGCAGGCCTCAACCAGGGTCGGTCGCAGCGCCGGCACGCGGGCGACGACCATGTCGCGGAAGGTGTAGAGCGCCTGGCCCGTCAGGCCGATCGCGGCCAGCAGGCACAACAGGGCCAGCCATGCGCGCACGGCGGGCCGCTTCCAGCGCTCGGCCCGCTCGGCCCTGCGCAAGAACGAAGGACGCGCGCCCGATCGGTCGGCCCCGGCGGCCTCGTCGCGCCCGGGCAGAGGATCCGTGTGCGCCGCGGGCTCGGTCGTCGAAGGCGTCGTGGAGCCGGGCGCCGAACCCGCCAGTGCCAGGTCCAGGACCGGGTCGATGGCGGTGTCGGCCTCCTTGCTCGTCGCGATGGACGCCTCGATCGACAGCATGTCCAGGACCGGACCTTCGATGACAGGACCATCGACCTGCGCGTCGGACCACACGGGCTCTGCGGCGGACGAATCGGACGTCGTCGTGCACGGCGCTTCGACAGCAGGGCCGCCCGCATCTGTCGGTGCGTCGTCGTGCTGCATCGTGGCGGAGGACTCCGTCGCCTCCTCGACGATCGCCCGCGGCATCACGGGTTTCTCTTCGCGTTCGATTCCGTCGGCGATCTCGTGGTGCTCGGTCGGTGGCGGTGCGGACTCGGTCCGGTTCACCTCCACCATTTCCTCGATCGGTAGGGCCTCGGTGGGCCGTGGCGTTGCGACCCCGAGCGGGGGGACGGGCGCGACCGTGGCTCCGGGCGTGGGTTCGATCGGCGCGTCGGCGGTAGGCACCGCCGCAAGGACGGCATCCGTCACTGCCGGGGTGGGTTCTTCGGGCTCGACGGAGGGGGCGGCGTCTCCGCCTGTCGTCACTTGCTGCTCGTCGGCGTGAGGCGGTTCGGCGGCCGCCGGCGTGGTGCCATCGAGCAGGCGCGGGTTGACCGATTCATCCCACGCCTCTTCGGTCACATACGACGCGGGCATCGGCGGCACGATCGCCGCCGTGTCACGACGGTGATCGAGCTCGACGAGCGCCTCGATGGCGTTGAAGGCGGCGCTGCAGCGACCGCAGCGGACCCAACCTTCCGAGACCCGAAGCTGGTCCTGCACCACCCGGAAGATGGTTCCGCAGTCCGGGCAGCGGGTTGCCAGGCTCATGCGGAGATCATGCCATGTGCCCTGGCGCCGGCGCCTCGCGCTGTCCCGTCAACAGGACCCATCCGTCCTCTTCGTCTTGCACGTGCAGCTGCAGGTGGGGCGAGTAGGCTGCCTGCAGCTCGGCGGTCTGGCGCGCCAGGATCCCGGCCAGCACCAGATGTCCCCCCGGCCGCAGATGGCCGCACAGCAGCGGGGCCAACAGCTTCAGAGGCGTGGCCAGGATGTTGGCCAGCACCGTGTCGTAGAGCCCGATGGCTCCCGCGGCCTCGCCACAGCGGATGTGGGCATGGTTGTCCCGCGCGTTGCGCGCCGCGGCGTCGATGGCGGCCGGATCGATGTCCACCGCATCCACCTCCTTCGCTCCATGCAGCGCCGCTGCAATGGCCAGGATGCCGGATCCGCATCCGTAGTCGAGCACGCGGCCCGGCGGCCGCCCGGCATCGACGAACTGGCGGGCGATCCAGCGCAGGCACATGCGCGTCGTCGGATGGGTGCCGGTTCCGAAGGCCATGCCTGGATCCAGTCGGATCGTGCGGACGGCGTCGGCCGGAGGTTCGTGCCAGCTGGGCACGATCCAGAATCCGCGCGCGACCTCGATCGGCTCGAACTGGCTCTGGGTCAGCCGCACCCAGTCCTGATCGGGCACGGTGGAAAAGCCCTGCACCTGCAGGCCAGCCGTCCAGTCCTGGGCCAGCAGCAGAGTCGCCGCCGACTCGGCCTGTGCCGGGCTCTCGAACAGCGCCCTGAGCGTCGAGCGCTGCCACGCCGTGTCGGGGGCTGGCAGGCCCGGTTCACCGAACAGAGGCTGTTCGGTGTCCGTGTCGGCGTCGGCGTCTTCGACGGAAACCGACAGGGCCTCGAGCTCGTCGGTGAGCGCGTCGCTGACGGCATCCACCAGGTCGTGCGGTGCGCGCAGGACGAGTTCGTGCATGACGCCGATGCCGCCGCGCGTTCAGACCGGCACCGTCGCCGTGGCGGTCGGCAGGCAGGGTGTCGTGTTCATCGGCGGTGCTGGGCCATCCAGCCTTCGAGGTAGTGGATGCTGGTGCCGCCCTCGACGAACTTGGCGTCGACCATCAGCTCCCGGTGCAGCGGGATGTTGGTCAGGATGCCCTCGACCACGGTCTCGGACAGCGCCGTGCGCATGCGTGCCAACGCCTGCTCGCGGGTATCGCCGTGCACGATGATCTTGCCGATCATCGAGTCGTAGTGCGGCGGCACGAAGTAGTTGGTGTAGGCATGCGAGTCGACCCGCACGCCGGGGCCACCAGGCGGGTGCCACATCGTGATGCGGCCCGGCGACGGTGTGAACCGGTAGGGGTCTTCGGCGTTGACGCGGCACTCGATGGCGTGGCCGCGCATCTGCACGCTGCGCTGCGTGAATGGCAGCTTCTCGCCCGCCGCGATGCGGATCTGCATCTGCACGATGTCGATGCCCGTGACCAGCTCCGTCACCGGGTGCTCCACCTGCACGCGGGTGTTCATCTCGATGAAGTAGAACTCGCCGTCCTCGTACAGGAACTCGAAGGTCCCCGCGCCGCGGTAACCGATCTTCTTGCAGGCGGCAGCGCAGCGGTCGCCGATCTTCTCGATGACGCGGCGTGGGATGCCCGGGGCCGGTGCCTCCTCGATGATCTTCTGATGGCGACGCTGCATCGAACAATCGCGCTCGCCCAGCCAGACCGCATTGCGGAAGGTATCGGCCAGGACCTGGATCTCGATGTGCCTGGGGTTCTCGAGGAACTTCTCCATGTAGACCGCGGGATTGCCGAAGGCCGCGCCGGCTTCCGCCCGGGTGGTCTGCACCGCGTGGGTCAGCGCCGCTTCCGTGTGCACCACACGCATGCCTCGGCCGCCGCCGCCGCCGGCGGCCTTGATGATCACCGGGTAGCCCACCTGGCGCGCCAGGCGGGCGACCTCCTTCGGATCGTCGGGCAGCACGCCCTCGCCGCCTGGCACGCAGGGCACTCCGGACTTGATCATCGCCTGCTTGGCCGAGACCTTGTCGCCCATCAGGCGGATGCTCTCCGGCGTGGGGCCGATGAACACGAACCCGCTGCGCTCGACCCGCTCGGCGAAGTCGGCGTTCTCGGACAGGAAACCGTAGCCCGGGTGGATGGCTTCGGCGTCCGTCACCTCGGCCGTCGAGATGATCGCCGGCATGTTGAGGTAGCTTTGCGACGAAGATGCCGGTCCGATGCACACCGCCTCGTCGGCCAGCTTCACGTACTTGGCATCGCGGTCGGCCTCGGAGTAGACGACGACGGACTTGATGCCCATCTCGCGACAGGCGCGCTGGATGCGCAAGGCGATTTCGCCGCGGTTGGCGATCAGGATCTTCTTGAACATGGGGCGCGCTCAGCGTGAGATGCGTGGCGGCTGGCGCCAGGTGAGCCGGGCGGCAGTCGCCTCGGCCAAGGGTCGGTCGGAGGTCATCGGCGGAAGGCCGAGGCTGGTCCGGTGCGCGGCGTCCGACAAGGCGGTGTCACTCGACCACGAAGAGCGCCTGCCCGAACTCGACCGCCTGGCCGTTCTCGCACAGGATGCGCAGGATCTTCCCGCCGCAGTCGGCCTCGATCTCGTTCATGATCTTCATGGCCTCGATGATGCACACGGGTTCGCCCTCCTGGATGCTGCTGCCCACCTCGACGAAGGGCTTGGCACCGGGACTCGCCGATCGGTAGAAGGTGCCGACCATCGGCGACTTGATGACCTTGCCCTCGGCGGCCGGCGCCGCTTCGGCGACAACCGTTGCGGGCGGCGTCGCCGGCGGAAGGGGCGGCATCGGCATGGCCGGCGCCGCGGCAGCGTTCGGGGTGGCGACGGGAGTGACGGCCGCTGCCGTTGCCTTGACGATCCGAACCTTGCCTTCCGCCTCGGTGATCTCGAGTTCCGAGATATTGGATTCGGACACCAGATCGATCAGGGTCTTGAGCTTTCGAAGATCCATGGGACTCCTTGGTCCGGGTGCGCGCGGGCGTGCCTTTCGTTGCCAGCCGGCGGTTCAATCAAGCGAAGATCGCCTCGCCCGTGCCCTGGGTCAGCGCGGGCCTGCCTGGGGCACGGTGCCCGGTGGCGTCGGCGATGTGTGAGGTGGGAGCGGCGCGGCGCCGCGATGGCATGCCTCGAGGTGGTGGTCCTGCCCTGCTTGAGGTGCTGGCGTTCGCCACTGTCGTCGATCGACCGATTGCTTGCGGCAATGGCAACCAACTGAGGCGAACTGCCGGTCAACGAGTTTTAATTCTTGGCATTATGCCCTGAGTCATCGGTGGCGCCGATGTTGTCGTCAGGTCGCGCTTCAATGCGCATTCGGCAGCTTGGCCACCATGTTGGGAAGAGTTGGTTGCTCTTGCGGCCGGATCGACGCCTCATGCAGACAATTCACCAGGCAGACCATCAGGCCGCCTGCACCCAGCGATCGATGTCGGCCCGGCGCGTTTCGCCGAGCTTGCGGTGGCGGATCGACCCGTCCACTCCAAACACCACGGTGAATGGTAGCGCGCCCGACGGGTTGCCCAACTGCAGACACAGCTCGGTGCCACCGTAGCCGGCCAGACCGATGGGAAACGACAGCGGATGTCTGGCCAGGAACTCCCGGACGCTGTCGAGCCGATCAATAGCCAGGCCCACCACTTGCCAGCCCGCCGGATGCCGTTCACGGTGGAAGCGTTCGAACTCGGGCAACTCGCGCAGGCACGGAGGGCACCAGGTGGCCCAGAAGTTCAAGATCCAGGGGCGGCCCCGGAATTCACCCAATCGAAGTTGTCCACCATCGGGTCGCTCGTAGGCCAAGGTCCACAGCGACGCATCGGGCAGGTCGTCGGAGGGCCCGTGCAGCCAATAACCCGCCAGGCCTGCGGCGCCGGCGGCGGCGCCAACACCGCCCCACAGGAAGCGCCGACGTGCAGGACTGGCGGTCATCGGGCCTCGGACTGCAAGAGCCGCCTCAGCGCGACGACATCGCCACGCCAGGAACGACCTTGCGCATCGGGCTTGAGCGCGCCGCGCAGGTCGTCCAGGTCTCGAACCACCAGGTGCATCGTGGCTGGCTCGTCCAGGGCCGGGCAGGCGGTGACGAAGCTCAGCACCGGCGCCGCCTCCTGGGACCCGGACCCGGCCGTCCCGCCGGCATCGAAGTGGATGCCGCGGTTGATGAGTTCGATCTCGGCCCCCTTGGCATCGTCGCAGTACAGGTCGATCACGACACACGACCGGCGCGTGGCCGTCCCGCGCCAGACCGCGCCGGTGAGATGAGGCCTGAAGTCGGCCAGTCGCTCCAGCCAATCGAGCGCCAACTCGCGCAGGGCGCGCAGCTCCGCAGGCTGCGTGTCGGCGTGGAACAGCTCGATGTGGGCTCGCACCTGCTCCTCGAGCATGTCGTTGCTCGGCATCTCGGATGCGCGTCCCATCCGCCGGCCCAGCGAGCGCAGCGCCTTGTTCTTGGCCTGCGCATACTCCATGCCCTCGTCGACCACCAGTCGAGCTGCGGCGATGGCAAGCTCTTCGGCGTGGGCGGACCAGGTCATCGTGGCGGTGTCGTCGGGGCGGGAGGCGCTACGGTAGCAGCACCGATGGCATCCTCGACAGGATGGTCGCGGAGCGTGCTCGAACGTACTCCGACCCCGGCCGCTTCTCGAACAGCTTGGGTGCCGGCAGCATCACGGCCAAGCGGGCCGCCTGCTCGGGGCTCACGCGGGCGGCATCGACGCGGAAGTAGTGCCGCGCCGCTGCCTGGGCGCCGAAGAGCCCTTCGCCCCATTCCACATGGTTGAGGTAGAGCTCGAGGATGCGACGCTTGTCGAGCAGGATCTCGAGCGTCCAGGTCAGCAGCAGTTCCTGGGCCTTGCGGGGCAGGGTGCGTTCGCCCGACAGCAGCAGGTTCTTGGCCAGCTGCTGGGTGATCGTCGAGCCACCTCGAAGTCGCGCCGGCCGGGCCGCACGGCCCGGACTGGGCTGGGCCCGCTGCTGCGCGCGCTGGTTCACGCTCCAGGCTTTTTCGATTGCGGCCCACTCCACGCCGGTGTGCTCGAGAAAGCCGGCATCCTCGCTGGCGATCACGGCGCGCTTCAGCGGATCGGCGATGCGGTCGTAGTCGACCCAGGTCTGGCTCCAGGCCACCTGGTGGCGCGTGGTCAGCAGGCGCCAGATCTCGCTGCGCTGGAAGGTCGTCGACGAGGGGTCGACGGCGGCCATGAGTGCGACTCGAAGGACGAAGACGACCTGCAGTGCGCACACGCACAGGGCGGCCACACCCAGCAGTTGCAGGAGGCTCCTGCCCACTCGATGCGCGTGCTTCATCGCCGCGGGGCCGCCATCACCGGCTGCGGCGGGCAGGCGCTGGCGTGACGCGCCAGCGGCCCGTCGACCCGCCCGCCGACGGCCATGCCGGTCTGCACACGGGCATCACGATGCCCGGGCCAGCCGCTCGCGCAGCGCCCGAAGCACGCCCGGCGTCTCCGGCCTCACGCCCCGCCAGACGAAGAACGCCTCGGCAGCCTGCTCGACGAGCATGCCCAGCCCGTCACGCGCCACCGCCCCGGCCGCTTCGGCCCAGCGAAGGAAGGGCACCGCCGCCGGGCCGTACATCAGGTCGATGGCCAGCGTGCCGGGTCGCAACACGTCCACGGCGACGGGCGCCCCGGCCCCGGCCAAGCTGCTGGCGGTGGCGTTGATGACCACGTCGAAGGCGGATCCGGGATCCGCGATCGGCGCCTCGCGCAACTTGACGCCGTGGGATGCGGCCAAGGCCCGATGCCGATCGACCAGCTCACGTGCGCGCTGTTCCCGGCGATTGACCACGACGACCTCGGACGCGCCCGATTCGACCAGCGGGCCCAGCACGCCAGCGGCCGCGCCGCCGGCGCCGACGAGCAGCACGCGCTGCCCCTGCAGCGCGTGCTGCGCGTGCTCGCGGATGTCGCGCAGCAGGCCGCTGCCGTCGGTGTTGTCGGCGTACCAACCCTCCGCGTCGAAACGAAGGATGTTCGCCGCTTCGGCCAGTCTCGCCCGTTCGCTGACCTTTGCGGCCAGGCGTGGCGCTTCGAACTTGAACGGCACGGTCACGTTGCAGCCGCCGGCGCCGCCGGCAGCGAAATCGCGCACGGCCTGAGCGAATCCGTCCGGCGCGCACTCGATGCGACCGTAGTCGACGGGTTCACCCGTCTGGCGCGCGAACTCGGCATGGATGAAGGGTGACTGGCTGTGAGCGACCGGCGAGCCGATCACTGCATACCGGATGGGCAATGTCATGGGAGGGTGCCCTGCATCATCGCGAACCACTCAGCGTCGTCTCCAGCCCGTCTTCGCGCGTGAAGCGGAAGCGCGACGTGATGACGATCTGGTCCGCCAGGTGTTGCATCTGCGTGGTGAATGGTCCGAACGGCGCCGCCGCCTGCACGATGGCCAGCGCGCGCTGGTCGAGCACACGTGACTTCGATCGGCGGACAATCTCCGCTTCGACGAGCCGGCCCGACGAGTCCACCGTCACATTCATCGTCAGCTCGCCATACAGCTTGCGGCCGCGGAACTCGGGAAAGTCGCGCGTGCCCCGATCCTCGATGCGTCGGCGCAGCGCATCGTAGTACAGCGCGTACTCGGCTTCCTGCGTCGCCGGACTGATGTAGCGCTTCTTCGGGCGCGCATTCTCGTCGTTGATCCGCTTCTCGATCTCGGCCAGCAGGCGCAGCAGCTGACGCCGTCGCTCTTCCTGGTCCTTGTCCTGCGGCCTGCCGCCTTCACGCTGCGGGTCCGGCGGTGGCAGCAGGGCGATCTCGCGACGGATCTGGGCCAGCAGCTGCTCCTGCTGTTCCTGCAACTGCTCGATGCGGCGTCGGGCGTCCTCCGGCGCGTCGCCCAATTCGGCGATCGCGTGCGCAGGCAGCGGCGACTGCGCGCGGCCCTTGTCGGCCTCGCCCCCGCCGGCCAGCGAGCGTTGAGCGATGGCCTGGGGCTTGAGCGGGGGCTCGCTCGATTGTGCGTTGACCAGGACGACCTCCAAGGGCATGTCCCGGAAGACGCGGTTCAAGGCGTCGGGGTCCACCAGCCGCACCGTGAGCAAGCCGGCGTGCACCGCGGCCGAGGTCAGCAAGGCCCACTGCAGCGGGGTCAGGCGGGAGCCGCGACGGCGGACTCGGGCCACCGGTCAGGCCCCCGGCGCACTTTCGCCGCCGGAGGTCGGCTCGGGGCTGTCGTCGACGGCGATGGCCAGGGTCAGGGGGCCGGCTCCTTCGCCGTCCTCGTCGGCGTCGCCGCTGTCGCTCTCGGTGTCTTCCGCCGCCGCCTGATCGGTCAGGCGCTGGACCAGTTGCACGTGGAGGTCCAGCGTCAGCAGGTCGATGCCGGCCACGCGCACGCGCACGTGGGCACCGCGCGGCAGCGACTCGGCACCGGGGACGTGGAAGACCAGGGGCAGGGTCTCCGCCCGCGCCCAGCCCTCCTTCATCACCGCGGCGTCGAGCGTGTCGACGCCTTCCTGCTCGAGCCAGCGCAGGGTCCAGAAACGCTCGATGCCGCGCTGGAAGTCGTTGTAGGCGGAATAGGCGGTGTCGAACGCCGAGATCACGGCAAACAACGCAGCGTCCTTGGGACGGAACGGTGCGGCGAGCGCCGCCGTGTTGCCGTGGCGCACGCAGGCGATGATCTGCCATTGGTTGGCCAGATCGACGTAGCGCCGCAAGGGTGACGTGGCCCACGTGTATTGCGCGACGCCCATGCCGGCGTGGGGCAAGGCCTTCGTTCCCATGCGCACCTTGACGCCAGGCAGCAGGCTGGCCTGGCTGCGGTAGATGGCCGGAACACCCAGATCGCGCAACCAGCCGCCCCAGGTGCTGTTGGCCAGGATCATGGCCTCGGCGACGATCAGGTCCAGCGGTGCCCCGCGGCGCCGGGTCGTGATCGAGACCCGCTCGTGGCCGGACGGCTCCTGCCCCTCGTTGTCGAGCCTGAAGTTGTAGTCGGGACGGCTGAACACCTCGGGTTTGCCGCGTACCCGTTCGCGCCGCGCCTTGAGTTCGTTGGCGAAGCGAAAGCAGAAGGCCAGTTCGGCGGCAAACGGGTAGTCGGCCTGCCCGGGTTGCTGCAGCGAGGCCTCGGTGATCACGGCGTCGAGCCGGTCATGGCGCAGGTTGGCGACGATGGGCACGCGTTCGACCCGGGTGACGGATTCGCGGATCTCCAGCGATTGCTCGTCCAAGGTCACGTACAGGCTGACCGCCGGGCATGCACGGCCCTCGGTGAGGGTGAAGACATCAACCACCTCGTCGGGCAGCATGGTCAGTTTCCAGCCCGGCAGGTACACCGTCGACAAGCGCTCGCGCGCGACCCGGTCGATGGGCGAGTCGGGCGAGATGGCCAGTGCTGGAGCGGCGATGTGGATGCCCAGCACGACGCTACCGCTGCCCAGGCCCTGCAGCGACAAGGCATCGTCGATCTCCGTGGTGGCCGAGTCGTCGATCGAGAATGCGGCAACCTCCGCCAACGGCAATTCCTGCTCGAGCATCGGCACGGGCAGCGGCGGAAAGCCGGTCCCCTTGGGGAACTGCTCGAACAGGAAGCGTCGCCAGTGGAACTGGTACGGGCTGGCGATGGCGCCGGCATCCTTCAGCAGGTCCAGCGGTGAGCGCTGCGCCCGGCGCGCGGCCTCGACGACGGCCCGGTACTCGAGGGCATTCTTGTCCGGTTTGAACAGAATGCGGAAGATCTGCTCGCGAACCGGCTGCGGGCAGATTCCGTCGACGATCTCGTCGGCCCACGCGGTGATCTGCGCCGTCTGCTGCCGCTTGCGTTCGATGCCCAGCAAGGCCGCCTTGACGGTCTCCTCGGAGGCTTTGCGGAAGCGCCCCTTGCCGGCGCGGCGGAAGTAATGCGGTGCGTCGAACAGGCGAAGCAGCGCAGCCACGTGCTGCACATGGCCGGCGTCCGCGCTGAAGTACTCCCGCGCCAGATCCGCGTATCCGAACTCGTCCTCGGGCGCGAACTCCCATGCGAGGTCGAGGTCGATCTCGGCCGCGAGTTGCTGGGCCTGCGTCAACAGCTGCGCCGGGCTGGGTTGCTCGAAGCGCAGCAGCACGTTGGCGGACTTGACCTTGACGCGCTTGCCGCTGTCGAGCTCCACCTGGATCGAGCCGTCCGAAGTCGACAACACGCGGCCGGCCAGGAACTTGCCGGCCTCGTCGAACAATGCGTAATTCACCGACCGGATTGTCGCGCAGCCCGGTGCCGTCGGGACTCGAGCGCGGTCGGCTCCGCCGCATGTCCCTGCCGCCAGCCGGCGCGCGTGCGCAAGGGGCGACCGGGTGGCCGATGCTCAGGGAGTGAGGCCGAGGAACCGCACGATGAGTGGCAGGTGCTGCTCGAAGTCGCTCAGACCATGGTCACCGCCCTCCAGGACGTGCACGTTTGCATCCTGATAGCGCGACGCCATCTCGCGCCAGTCCAGCAACTCGTCACCCTTGGCGATGACGGCCAGATAGCGGCCGGGGTCCGTGAGCGCGCCGGGCTCCATGGCCTGCAGTTCGTCGATGTACCCGGCGTGGAACAGGAAGCGTTGGTTCGGATCGTGGAAAGCGGTCAGCTCGCCGACGAAGGGCCGCAGGTCTCGTGCCGGATGGACGGCCGGGTTGAGCACCACCGCACGGCAGCCCTTGGACTCCGCCAGGCAGGTGGCGTAGAAGCCGCCGAGCGAACTGCCCACCACGGCCATGCTGTCGCTGGGCCAGTCGTGCACCACCTGTTGCACCGAGTGCATCGCGGCGGAAGGGGAAGGCGGCAGCTGGGGGCAGGCCCACGTGACTTGCGGATGTCGTCGTGCCAGCCAGCGGCCCAGGTGCAAGGCCTTGAACGACGCAGGCGACGACCTGAAGCCGTGCAGGTACAGCAGGTGGGATACCGCGACCGGCTGCCGACCCGGCTCTCGGCGAGCTGAGGCGGTCACGCTGCGCGCGATCGAAGGGCAAGGATCAGCTTGTCGTGGATGCCGCCGAACCCGCCGTTGGACATGCACAACACGTGATCGCCAGGCTTGACCCAAGCAACAACCAGCGCGACGAGTTCGTCCACTGAGTCCGCCACGCGTGCGGCGTCACCCATCGGGGCCAGGGCCTCGCGTGCGTCCCAGCCGTAGGGGCCCTGCAGACACAGCGCCAGATCGGCCTCTTCCAGTGCCCAGGGCAACTGGGCCTTCATCATGCCCAGCTTCATCGTGTTGGAACGCGGCTCGAATACCGCGGCAATGCGTCGTGCGCCGCCTGGGACATCGCTGTCGGCCCGTTCGAGGCGCCTGCGCAGGCCGTTGATGGTGGTGCGCATCGCGGTCGGGTGGTGCGCAAAGTCGTCGTAGATGCTGACTCCACCGACTTCGGCCCGGAGCTCGAGGCGCCGGCGCACGTTCTGAAATCCGGCCAGGGCTGCGGCCGACTGCTCGGGGTTCACGCCCAGATGCTCGGCCGCCGCGATGGCGGCCAGTGCGTTGAGCTGGTTGTGCTCACCGAGCAGCGACCACTCGAGGCGGGCGACCTTGAGCGAGCCTCGCAACACGTCGAAGGCGTGAGGCTCACCCCGGGCGCGCAGGCCGCCGGGCTCTTCGCGGCGCGCGCCGAACCGCTGCACCTCGCTCCAGCAGCCACGCGCGAGCACGCGCTGTAGCGACTCATCGCGCGCGTTGACGATCAGGCGTCCCGTGCGTGGCACGGTCCTGACCAGATGATGGAACTGGGTCTCGATCGCGCCGAGGTCGGCAAAGATGTCGGCATGGTCGTACTCGAGGTTGTTGAGGACGACCGTGCGGGGCCGGTAGTGGATGAACTTGCTGCGCTTGTCGAAGAATGCCGTGTCGTACTCGTCCGCCTCGACGACGAACGGGTGACCCTGTCCGAGGCGCGCCGACGCGCCGAAGTCGATGGGCACGCCACCGATGAGGAAGCCCGGTTGCAGGCCGGCCTGGTCGAGGATGCGGGCGATCATCGAGGTGGTGGTGGTCTTGCCATGCGTGCCGGCGACGGCCACCACATGTCGGCCAGGCAGCACCTGCCCGGCCAGCCACTGCGGTCCGCTGGTGTAGGGCAGTCCGGCGTCGAGGATGGCCTCGATCAGCGGATTGCCTCGGGTGACGACGTTCCCGATGACGAACAGATCGGGACGCAGATCCAGTTGCTCAGGGGACCAGCCGTCGACGATGTCGATGCCCAGAGCGCGGAGCTGATCGCTCATCGGCGGGTACACACCCGCGTCGCAGCCGGTGACCCGGTGACCGGCTTCCCGGGCCAGGGCGGCCAAGCCACCCATGAACGTGCCGCAGATACCCAGGACATGGATGTGCATGTCGGGATTCTAGAAGTCGTCCGCGCGCGGACGCGCGACCGGTGGGACGCTGCGACCTTCTAGCGCAGGTGCGCCAGTTCGAACATCAGGGCGGAAGGCAGCGCCTCGATGACGGCCGAGCGCGGCACGGTCGCAAACTGACGCTCGGCCTGCTTGCGCACCTGGTAGCCGGTGCCTTCCTCGGTGAGTTCGATGAAGGCCAGCGTGGGCACGTCGATCAGCAAGTCGCGGCGCAGTTTCTCGAACCGCTCGCCGGTGAGGGCCGTCTCGTGAAGGATGGCGTGCGGCATGCCGCCGAGGCAGAACTCGCGCGCCTCATCCACGGAGGTCACGAAATCGACCATCAGGCCCATATGCCGAACCGCGTCGCGGACGAGCGCCCGGGTTTCGCGGCTTCCCGACATCACGAGCAGGTGGCTGCCGGCCAGGGGTTTCGAATTGATGGTGCTCGGGCCGCGATCGTCCGGCTCCTTGGGGGCCAGCAACTCGCGGGGGTCGTTGACCGTCCGGGGAAACTCGATCGAAGCCCGTGCTCGCAGACCGGCTTCCTCGCGGCGAACGACCAATTCCATCAGCGATGCGGTCTGCTCAAGCAGGCGCCAGGTCATCGTGTCCAGGGGAGACCCGGTCAGCCGCACCACCCCGATGTCCGAAGTCCGGTCGTCGCCGAACTGGAACCCGATGGTCAGGATGGCGGTGACCGGCCAGGAGGTGACCTCGATGCGGAACTCCAGCGGCCCCCGGGTGTGCTCGAGGCTCCAGTCGATGGCCGATTGAAGCAGCGTGAACAACAAGGTCGGATCGGCCATCACCCAGGCCGGCGAGAGCGCCTGATGCACCGAAAGATCCCGCGATTCGACCTCGCGGCGGTGCTGCTGCAGCGCATCGCGCAGCGCCGACGTCAGATCGATTCGCTCGGGGTTCTGGCGCACGCGTCCCGAGGTCAGACGATGCACCTGCTGACCGGTGATCCCTACACGCCTTGCCAGCTCGAGTTTTTCGCGCAGATCGCGCAGCCCCTTGCGGCCGATCTTGCCGGTGGTCGCGAGGGCGTTGACCGTCTCGAGGGCGATGGACAGCGCGGACGCGATTTCACTGCCCATCTGGGCCATCAATGCATGTCCTTCGAGGCGTTCGCCGTCGGCGAACTTCCGATCGGCGTCTGCGCGCTCCGCCGGGGGGAATGATTGGGGGTGTGCAGAGGCACTCATCGCGGGCTTGGGCAAAGCAGGGACGCAGCGGCGGACCGCCGCAGGCTCCGGGAAGACGATGATTTGGCCGGCAGGCGCGACCGTCCACCCCGCGTTCCGGGGGTCTCCCGGCTGCAGGCACGGGTCTGAGGCACCCCGGGATAATGACATCGATGTCCCTTCATCGAGCCCACGGGGCGCTGTTGTTGATCACCTTGGTGGGTTGCAGTCCTGAGCTTGACTGGCGTGAGTTTCGACCCGCGGAATCGGGCGTCCAGTTGCTCATGCCCTGCAAGCCGGTGCGGGCGGTGCACGAGGCCACGCTCGTGGCCCGTCCGCTCAAGATCGAGCTCTATGCCTGCTCGGCCGCGGGTGACACCTGGGGCTTGGCCACGGCGGATGTCGCCGATCCGTCCGACGTGGAATCTGCATTGCGGGCCCTGGCCTTGGCGTCACGGGCACCCGGTGCGGCCGCCCCGCAGGATGTGGAGGCAGCCCGGGTCCCCGGTGCCACGCCGTTCCACCATGCACGACGGGTAAGCTCGGTGGGCCGCACCGCCGGAGGCGCCAGACGCGTGGTCGAGGCGCAGGTTTTTGCCGTCGGAACCCGCGTGTTCCAGATGTCGGTCTCGACGGACGGAAACCGGCCGCAGGCGGTGGCTAGCTTCATGGAATCGGCGCGCGCCGCCAGCCGGCCATGACGCCCGAGCACGCTGCTGCGCTGCCACTCGCCCGGGCGGTTCGCGTCTTTGCTGCGTTCGCGTTCGCCTACTTCCTGTCGGCATTGTTGCGTGCAGTAACGGCCACGCTTGCGCCTGTATTCAGCAGTGAGATCGGCATCGGCGCCAGCCAGCTTGGCCTGCTGGCCGGCGCCTACTTCCTGGGCTTTGCCGCGATGCAGCTTCCCCTGGGCACGGCACTGGACCATTGGGGGCCGCGTCGCGTCGTCTTGGTGCTCATGTCGTTGGCGGCCATCGGCAGCGCCATGTTCGCCGTGGCGACCACGTTGTCAGGATTGGTTGCTGCCCGCGGCCTGATCGGCGTGGGCGTCTCGGCCTGTCTGATGGCTCCGCTGACCTGCTACCGTCGTCTGTACACGCCGGTCGGCCAGCTGCGCGCCAATTCGTGGATGCTGATGACGGGCTCGTTCGGCATGGTGGCGTCGACGGCTCCGGTGCAGGCCCTGCTGCCCACGCTTGGATGGCGGGGGTTGTTCTGGCTGTTGGCCGCAGCGATCGTCATGGCCATGGTGATGGTGGCACTGGTGGTCCCCAAGGATCCGGGCACCCCGCGTGCCCCGACCGGTGACGTCGAGGGATACGGTCAGATCGTCGGACATCCGCTGTTTCGGGCGCTGGCTCCGTTGGGGCTGGTGGGCTACGGCGGGATGATCGCCGTGCAAGCGCTCTGGGCCGGGCCGTGGCTCACCCGGGTCAGCGGCTGGACAGCGCAGGAGGCATCGACCGGCCTGATGGCCATCAACCTGTGCATGCTCGCCGCGTTCGCCTCGTGGGGTTGGTTGATGCCCTACTTAGTGCAGCGCGGCGTTCGGCCGACGCAGCTCATCAAGGTGGCGTATCCCGCCAGCATCCTGATGCTCTTCGGATGCGCCTTTCTGGGTCACGGCGCCTCGGCCTGGCATTGGGCGGCGTGGTGTGTGCTGAGTACCGTGCTGGCGCCCAGTCAACCGGCCATCGGCATGGCTTTCCGGCTTGGATCGGTGGGCCGCGCGCTTTCGGCCTACAACCTGCTCATCTTCGCCGGCGTGTTCTGCGTTCAGTGGGGCGTTGGTCTGGCGATCGATGCCTTGATGCGATCGGGTGTCGCCGAGATCGATGCCTTTCGAGCCGCCGTGGCGGGCCAGGCGGTGGCCAGCATGGCGGCCTATCTCTGGTTCCTGAAGTACGTGCGGGCGATTCCGGATAATGCGTCACCCTCGAGCTCCGCATCATGACCCGACTTGTCGTCATCGCCCATGCTCCACTGGCATCTGCCCTCAAGCATGTGGCCGCGCACGTCTTTCCCGAGCGGGCGGATTCGCTGGTGGCCTTCGACGTCGACGCCGCTCAGTCTCTCGAGTCCGTTACCTCGCTGCTGCTGGCCAGCCTGCAGGGTGGACTCGAGGAAGAGACTCTCATCCTGGCCGATGCCTTCGGTGCCACACCGTGCAACGCGGCCCTCAGCCTTAGCGACGGATCCCGGGTACGTGTGGTCGCTGGCGTGAACGTACCGATGTTGTGGCGGGCGCTGTGCTATGCGCACGAGCCGGTTGCCCAGCTCGTCGACAGGGCCGTGGCCGGAGGAGCCCATGGCATCGTTCAGGCATCCGGATCGCGCCGGCAAGACCAGCAGACCTCAGACAAGTTGCCCATCCATGATCAAGTCGAGCATTCACATCAGCAATAGGCTCGGGCTGCATGCCAGGGCGTCGGCCAAACTGACCAAGTTGGCCGGAAGTTTCCAGAGTGAGGTTCACCTGGCAAAGAACGGGCGCCGGGTGAATGCCAAGAGCATCATGGGCGTGATGATGCTGGCGGCCGGCATGGGTTCGGAGGTGGAGATCGAGGTCGACGGCGCGGATGAGCAGCAGGCGATGGAGAGCCTGCGGTCGCTCATTGACGGCAAGTTCGGCGAAGCCGACTGAATTGAGTCGAGTCGCAGCGACCGGTGGGTCGCTCCGCGCGGACGACGGAGCGCGTACATGAGCATTCAGGTCTTCGGTCTGGCGGTGTCGCGAGGGGTGGCGATCGGTCGCGCCGTGCTGGTGGCGTCGAGCCGGGTCGATGTCGCGCACTACTTCGTTACGGCAGCGCAGATCGACCAGGAGGTCGACCGGCTGCGGCAGGCCCGCGACGTGGTCGTCGACGAACTTCAGGCGCTGCAGCGCGATCTGCCGTCCGACGCGCCCGCCGAGTTGTCGGCTTTGCTCGACGTCCATCTGATGTTGCTGCATGACGAGACGCTCAGCGAGGCGACCAAGCATTGGATCACCGAGCGGCACTACAACGCGGAGTGGGCCTTGTCTGCGCAGTTGGAGGTCCTGGCCAGGCAGTTCGACGAGATGGACGACGAGTATCTCCGGGAGCGCAAGGCAGACGTAGAGCAGGTCGTCGAACGATTGCTCCGGGTCTTGGGGAAGGAGCCGCACGAGTCGGCCGTCCACGGAGGCCAGGTGCCCTTCGATCGCCAGGGCTCGACGGAGGATCCCCTCGTTCTGGTGGCCAGCGACATCGCTCCGGCAGACATGCTGCAGTTCAAGCACAGCGTGTTCACGGGGTTCGTCACCGATGTCGGAGGCAGGAACTCTCACACGGCCATCGTGGCCCGCAGCATGGACATCCCGGCCGTCGTCGGCGCTCGCGAGGCCAGCCGGCTGATCCGCCAGGACGATTGGCTGGTCATCGACGGAGATGCCGGCATCGTCGTCGTGAATCCGTCGACCATCGTCCTCGAGGAGTACCGCTTCCGGCAGCGCCAGAGTCAGCTCGAGCGAGCCCGCCTCGATCGGCTCCGGCATACGCCAGCAGTCACGCTGGATGGCGTGCCGGTGGAACTGTTGGCCAACATCGAGCTTCCGGCCGACGCCTCGGCGGCCGTTGAGGCCGGCGCAGTGGGTGTCGGCCTGTTTCGCAGCGAGTTCCTATTCATGAATCGAGGCGGCGACCTGCCCGACGAGGACGAACAGTTCGAGGCGTATCGGCAGGCTGTCCAGGCGATGCACGGCCTGCCGGTCACAATCCGGACCGTCGACATCGGGGCCGACAAGCCGCTGGATCGCCTGACGCTGCAGGAGTTGCGGCACGAACATGCGTTGAATCCTGCCCTGGGTTTGCGTGCCATCCGATGGAGTCTGTCCGAGCCCGGCATGTTCCGGCAGCAGCTGCGGGCGATCCTGCGAGCCAGCGCGTACGGCAAGGTTCGTATCCTCTTTCCCATGGTTGCGCATCTGGGTGAGGTGAAGATGGCGCTGGATGTCTTGGCGCGCGTCAAGCAGCAGCTCGACGAAGCCGGGCGGCCCTTTGGAGCCGTGGAGGTCGGCGCCATGATCGAGGTGCCCGCCGCGGCCATCCTCGTCGACCACTTCCTTCGGTACTTCGACTTTTTGTCGATCGGCACCAACGACCTGATCCAGTACACGCTCGCCATCGATCGGGCCGACGAATCGGTCTCCCATCTGTACGACCCGTGGCATCCTGCGGTGCTGCGTTTGCTGGCCACGACGATCGCATCGGCCAACGAAGCTGGCAAGGCCGTATCCGTGTGTGGTGAGATGGCAGGTGACCCAGCCTTCACGGAGCTGCTATTGGGCATGGGGTTGCAGAGCTTCTCGATGCACCCCAGCCGCATCACGTTGATCAAGCAGCGGGTCCTCAGGGCGGACACGCGGCGACTCCGGGCGCAAATCGAGCGTGTCGTCTCCTCTACGGACCCCGCCGCAGAGTGCCGGGCGTCCCTCGGCTCGCTCCCGCAGTAGCAAGGCCTTGAGAAGGGGCGCCGCCTTGGCCGGACGCCTTGTCGGCTAGAATGTTGGTCCTCTCGCTTCATGTGCCTCCTGCTTCAGGTGGGCAGGCCAGCTGGAGGAGGGATGCGGTGATTGACCAAGCGCTTGACAGGGAAATCGATTGCATGCCAGAATTTATGTCTTCGCCGATCACTGATCGGCGCCGCGATGCGGACGCTCTTTAACAATCAACAGCCGATAAGCGTGGGCGCTTGAAGGCGAGTCATTCGAACGGCCTCGGTCGTTCGAAAACAGAAGACTTCAAGCGCTCATTAACTGAATGAAGTTCACTTCAATTCAGCTTTGAGCAACATTCAAGATCGAACTGAAGAGTTTGATCCTGGCTCAGATTGAACGCTGGCGGCATGCCTTACACATGCAAGTCGAACGGTAACGCGGGGCAACCTGGCGACGAGTGGCGAACGGGTG
>WBZL01000582.1_pt1 | contig 40946 bp, 43 predicted proteins | sample 5204291 | NCBI WGS metagenome assembly WBZL01 (sample SAMN12344345, study PRJNA552823) | activated sludge metagenome | biome: Activated sludge suspended growth; feature: Nitrification reactor; material: Wastewater; isolation source: activated sludge from nitrification reactor of wastewater... | reverse complement strand
AACGAAAAACCTATTGAACTACTCATCCAGGGTAGAGATTAGCCCGAAAAAAAGGGTGAAAGGGGGATGTGCATCCCCCTTTCACCCTTTTTTTCGGGGAGTTTTCTCTCTAAGCCTGAGCACAACCTATTTGATCAATGAGGAGTAAAGATGCAAGTACCTGTCATGGTGTTTAGCGATTATGTCTGACCGTGGTGTTTTATGGCCGAGTCCGGTCTGGACTTGCTACGCGAAACACACGAGATTCAAGTGACGTGGAAGGCGTTTGAACTACGCCCGAAAGGGTCACCCCCCATGCCGCCGGAGTACCGTGAACGCATTCTCGCGGGGTGGCCGCGTGTCCAACAAATGGCGCAAGAGCGCTTTAACGTCGAAATGAAACGCCCCGGCCTGAAAAATCCTGGTGACACCTTTCTCGCCCATGTAGGCGCAAAGTTTGCCGAGCAATTTGGACAAGGCGAGGCCTATCACAAAGCCGTTTTTAAGACGCACTGGCAAACCGAAGAAGATATTGCGGATGTCAACGTACTGGCAAAGATCGCGGCGACGCTTGGCCTGGATGAAACCGCTTTTCGAGAAGCCCTGCACGCGCAAAACCTCCACGCGGAAGTGCTCGCGGATGAACAATGGGCGGCGCAAAATGGCCTGGGTGGTGTGCCCGCTTTTATCTTCGGGAATCGGTATCTTGTGAGTGGCGCACAACCGGTGGAAGTTCTCCGCCGGGCCGTAGATCGGTGTATCGAAGAAGGGCTGTATGTCTCCACGCAGTCTGAGTAAATGGTATAAAAACAAGGTAACAGCTCAGGCCTACAACGGATTTGGAATAAAACGGAAAATCTGGATATTCTCAGAAAAAATCCAGGTTTCCGTCCCGTAAATCCCGGCAGAACCCAAAATACGTACAAAGGATGAAGTAAACAATGAAACTAGCAATTTTTGGCGCAACCGGCGGGACAGGCCGCCAACTCACCGAACAGGGGTTGGCCGCCGGACACGAGATCACGGCCCTGGCGCGTACCCCCGCAAAACTGGGACTCCAAAACCCACACCTCACCATCGTCGAAGGCAATGTGCTGAATGCCGATCAGGTGATGGCGACGGTCGCGGGCGCGGAGGTCGTGCTTTCCGCGTTAGGCACAAGCAACGAAAACCCGGATGGGATGCTTCCCAACGGCATGAAAAACATCCTCCAGGCGATGAAACAGCATCGTGTCAAGCGACTGATCGCGATATCCTCCCTCGGTGTCGGCGACAGCAAAGATCAAATTCCGTTGGCCTTTAAAATCGCCATTCAGGCGATTCCCCTGTTGAAAAAATCCTTGCGCGAACTCGATCAGATGGAAACCATCATCCAACAGAGTGGGCTGGAATGGATCGTCGTCCGCCCTGGGAGTTTAACGAATGACCCGGCCACGGGAAATTATAAATTTGGCACGGACCCCAAAATCAAACCAGGACGGATTTCCCGCGCCGATGTCGCGGCTTTTATGCTCAAACAAATGACAGATAACACCTTTTTGCATAAGGCTCCTGCCATTACATAGGTGTATAATAATCCGGGTACTCCAAATCCCAACTGTCCAGGAGCTTTCATCATTCATGTCTGACCCCATTTCTCTTTCTCTTGCAGGCCGCGTAGCGGTCGTAACCGGCGGCTCGCGCGGGATTGGGCGCGCCATCGCCCTCGAACTCGCCCGACGCGGCGCGTCCCTCGTCGTCAATTACAACAGTTCCCCCGAGGCGGCGAACGAAGTCGTCAGCCAGATCGAAGCGGGCGGGGGAAAAGCTCTCGCGGTGCAGGCCGATGTTGGAAACACCGAACAGGCCAATGCGCTGATCAATGTGGCGATCAAAGACCTTGGCGGGTTGGATATTCTCGTCAACAATGCCGGGATCGTGCGCGATGGGCTGATCATGATGATGAAAGAAGAAGATTGGGACGCCGTTCTCAACACCAACCTGAAAAGCACCTTCAACTGTGCGAAAGCGGCAGTCCGCCACATGATGCGGAAACGTTACGGGCGCATCATCAACGTCAGTTCGATTTCCGGTCAAATGGGCAACCCCGGCCAGACGAATTATTCCGCCTCAAAAGCGGGGCAGATTGGCTTCACCAAAGCGCTGGCGCGCGAAGTAGCCTCCCGTAACATCACCGTCAACGCCGTCGCCCCCGGATTTGTCGAAACAGACATCCTCGCCCACACCCCCAAAGAAGCGATTGAAGCCATCCTGAAAAATACCCCCTTGGGCCGGATGGCGAATCCCAACGAAATTGCCTACGCCGTCGCTTTCCTCGCCTCCGACCAGGCCGCGTACATCACCGGTCAGGTGTTAGGTGTGGACGGCGGACTGGCGATGATGTAAGGCATGATCAACCATCCATCATGTATGATGGATGTCCGTTGACCATTCACAATCGACCATTAACCATTGAGAATTAACATGACAGATACTCCTCGTTCCCCTGGCAAAACCACCATTGACCCTGGCGTTTTACACACCATTGCCCGTCTCACGGCTTTGCGCGTAGAAGGGGTCAGCCGCCTGAGTCGTGTCCCGGGCGGGGTCAACCGTCTGACCCGCCGCGGTCAGGAAGGCGTCCGCGTGGAAATCGAAGATTCCCGCGTGGATGTGGATGTTTACATTGTCCTGCGTGCGGATACCAATGTCCGCGAAGTCAGCCGTACCGTGCAAAACAACGTCGCCCGTGCCATTTCCGATATGGTGGGGATGGAAGTTGGGCGGATCGGCATTCATATTGATGATATAGATTATCAACAGGAAACGTAGAACGTAGAGTGTAGAACGGGAATTAACGTTCTACACTCTACGTTCTACGTTCAAAAACATGAAACTCCGTACCAAGGCGCGCAGTGTCGCCCTTCAAGTTCTTTACGAAATCGATCAGATCGAGACCCGCCTGCCCGGTGAGGCCCTGGCCTTTCGATTGGAAGATACCCCTCTCGAAAATGACCTGGATCGGTTTGCCGAGCAAATCATCTTTGGCGTCGTTCCTTTGCGCGAAAAGTTGGACGAGTTCATCGTTTTTTATGCCCCGGATTGGCCGTTGGATCAAGTCGCGATTATTGACCGGAATATTCTCCGCATCGCGTTGTGGGAATTTGCGGTGTATGGAAAAACCCCTCTGAAAGTGGTGATTAACGAAGCCATTGAACTCGCCAAACTGTATGGCTCGGACAGCGCCGCGCGGTTTGTGAATGGAGTGTTGGGGAGTCTCGCCTCCCGCGAGAATGATGTCCGTCAGAATTTGCAAGCGATGGCCCAAAGCATAAAATCGAACGAAACAGGAAAGAGCGAAGCATGAACCTCTTTGGCATTGGGCCGTTAGAGGCCGTTTTTTTTATCTTGATCATGCTCATCATCCTTGGCCCGGCAGATATGGTCAAAGTAGGGCGCACCCTGGGCACAACACTTCGAAAATTGTGGACCTCCCCCACCTGGCGCATGATTTTTACAGCCTCCGACACTCTCCGTAAACTCCCGACCACCCTCGTCCGCGAAGCAGGGGTGGAAGAACTTCGCCAGGACCTTCAGCGTGAAACCGATTCCCTCAAAAAAATGGGGCGCGAAATGACGGAGTTCAACATCCCGAAAACCGTTGCACCCAAAACGCCGCCCCCGGTTTCCTCGCCAGAGACGAGCGATTTTCCCGGATGGACGACCCCGCTGGAACCGGTCACAAAACTGGAAGAAGCCAATTCCATCCTTCCCCCTCGCCTGAGTAAACCGCACCCGTATCAACCGCCGAAAGGGGAACCTCCCATTTCTGACGAATCCCCCTCTGAGCCTCAGTAAACCAGAGCATTCATGCGTGCCCGCCTTCGCGCTTTCTGGCGCTTCATCACCGCCCCCTTTCGCCTCATCTTTTGGTTGTTTCGCCTAATCTTTGGATGGATCGCGGACATCCTTCGTGATTTCGCGACCCTCTTCCGAAAAGATGAGGCGGCCGAGGACGCCCCCGTCCTTGAGGCGATGGGGAAAGCGCTCGAAAACCCCTCCAGCATTCTCGAACATCTGAATGATCTACGCAAACATCTGTTCCGCGCCACGTTGGTGCTGATCGTGGCTGTTGTCCTCGCATTTACCTATGCCGAACCCATTCTCAATTTATTGGCCGAACCGATTGGGGGCACCGAGGCGCTAAAATCAGTGGAAGTAACCGAGTCCGTCGGGGTCTTTATGCGGGTCTCGATGTTGACGGGCTTTGCCCTCGCCCTCCCCTACATTGCTTTTGAACTGTTACTCTTTGCCGCCCCTGGCCTCACCCGGCGCGAACGGTTTTTCGGAGTTGCCTCGATTCCTCTCATTTGGTTGCTGTTTGTTTTGGGCATCGCCTTTACGTATTTCATCCTCCTGCCTCCCGCAGTCACTTTTTTGTCCAACTTCATCTTTGAATTGGAAGCCCGTCCGCAATCGTATTACGCCTTTGCCCTCGCGTTAATGTTTTGGCTGGGCATTTCGTTTGAGTTTCCCCTGGTCGTCTATGTATTGGTCTCTATGGGCTTAATTCGCGCACAAATCTTATTGGAACAAGCACGACTAGCCCTCGTCCTGGCCGCCCTGATCGCCGCCGCCATCACCCCCACCACAGACCCCGTGAACATGCTGTTGGTCTGGGTGCCTCTCGTCATCGTCTATTACATCGGCGTTGGCCTCGCCTTTATCGCCCAGCGTGGAAGAGACAGGCGCGCCGCGCGGGAATGATCAGTATCCAGTGTTCAGTAATCAGTAACCAGTGATCAGTGATCAGTGATCACTGGTCCATCTTAAAACTGAACACTGAACACTGAACACTGAATACTGACGACTGAACACTGACGACTGAACACTGAATCCCCCCTCAAAACCATGCCCTCCTCCCCCCTCTCCTACCCTAGCCGGGCGATGAACCGAGAAGACCTGGCGTTGTATTTACTGTCGCTAGGCGTTCCTGTCGCGTTGGCCGGGTATGGCTTGTGGCAGGTGTACCTGGGATATGTGCAATTTGGCCCCGCCGCGATGACCGCCTGGGCACAACCCTGGTTCGTCGCGGCGTCGGTGACCGTCATCCCTCTCTTCCTCCTCACCATACGGGCTGTGATCCTGGCCCGACGCGAAGTTCAGATCGTCGAACAGGGGTTGATCTTCCGAGGGGTGGGCGGGGGGCGGAAAAACCTTTCGTGGAAACACCTCGACGGAATCGCCCTTGAAGATACCCGCTATCACCTCCTGACCCTGACGCTTCGCACCCGCCGCACCGTGCGCCTCTTCCCCACCACCGGCACGCCCATCGCCCTCGATGATCGCTTCCGCGACCTGCCAGGGTTGGCGGAAACGATCAAAGCCCACCTCTACCCGCGTCTGCTCCCCGAATTGCGTGCCCAACTCCAAAAACAGTGGGTGTATTTTGGCCCCCTCCGCCTCAACCGGACCCACCTGGACACCGGAAAACGGACAATTCCCTGGCAACAGGTCAACAGCCTCCGCCTCCATGCCGGTTTCTTAATCATCGAGCCGGATGGGCACAAACCCCTCCAAATTCCCTCCGCGAAAATTCCCAATGTGGATTTGTTGCTCCAAATCGTGGAAGAACTGTATACTGAAACGACTTAAGCGTAGAACGTAGAACGTAAAACGTTCCACACGCTCTCCCTTCTTCGCTTTACATTCTATATTTACACTTGACGTTCTACGCTCTACGTTCTACGTTTCTTCATCCCCCATGCCTAAACGCCTCCTCCCCCTCCTCCTGACTGTTCTCTTCCTCGCGGGGTGCAATGCCCTCACGCCTTCCGTGCCCACGCCGGGGGTGACTCCTCCCGCGGTCGGTGCCCCGGAACAACCGCTGACCCCCGTCACCTTTCTGGTCACGGTCCCCCGCGAGACCGCGCCCGAACAGCCGATCCAACTGAGCGTATTGGACGAAGTGACGGGGTTGGCGATCAACCCCGAACGGTACACGATGGAGGAAAAAGAAGATTTCATTTACGAGATCACCCTCGATTTGCCGGTCGGGTCGGTGATCCAATACCGGTACTCACGCCAGACAGGGGTCACGGCGGAAGAGCATATCGCGGACGGGCGCGCGGTTCGGTATCGCATGTACAAAGTCGATGGCCCCTCCAACGTTCACGACGTTGTGACCCGTTGGAATGACACCCTCTACACCCTGCCCGTGGGACGGATTGCAGGCAAAGTGACCGACGCCACCACCGGACAACCCGTCCCGAATTTACTCATCACCGCGGGCGGGGGGCAAACCCTGACCGCTTGGGATGGCACGTTTCGTTTGGATGGCCTGCCCGTGGGCACCCACAATTTGGTCGCGTACGCCCTCGACGGCACGTACCACACCTTCCAGCAAGGGGCGATTGTTGCGGAAAACGCCATTACAAGCGCCGAATTTAGCGTCACCCCGACCACGTTTGTGGATGTGACCTTTCGCCTGACCGTTCCCAAAGATACCGTCGCCGCCGTGCCGGTGCGGATTGCTGGAAACTTGTACCAGTTTGGCAACACGTTTTCCAACTTGTCCGGCGGGATCAGCGTGCCCGCCGCGCGGATGCCGGTGATGGCGTTTCAAGCCGATGGCACGTACTTGCTGACCGTCAAACTTCCCGCGGGGACATTCCTGCGCTACAAGTACACGTTGGGCGATGGGTTTTGGAACGCGGAACGCACCGCGACCGGAAACGTGCCCCTGCGCGAGGTGCTGATCCCGCCCGAGGGGGTGATCCTGCAAGATACGGTGGAAACCTGGGCTTCGGTCGGGAAAGCGCCCATCTGGTTTGATGTGGTTGTTCCTGCCGATACGCCCGCCACAGACACGATTTCGCTTCAACTGAATCCGTGGGGGTGGACACAACCCATCCCGATGTGGAAACTGGAACCCAATCATTGGGTGTACCTCCTGTCCAGCCCGCTCGATGTGTTGGGCAATGTGAGCTATCGGTATTGCCGAAACGATCAATGCGGCAGTGCGGACGATGCGGACACGGTCGGCATGACCGCGCCCGGACGAACGTTGGCGCTCGGATCGGAATTCCTTTCGCTGACGGATGTGGTCCGCGCGTGGCAATGGCCCCCCGTGGAAGCCGGAACGCTTCCCACCCCGACCGGGCCGGTGATCCCGCGCGCCGAAGGGTTTATGACTGGGGTGGAACTTCAGCCCGCATATCATCCCATTTGGGCGGCGTATTTGCCGGGGGCGTTCGACGAGATTCGCGGCATGGGGGCCAATTCGGTGATCCTTTCGCCCACATGGACGTTTGTGCAGGTGAATCCGCTGGATTTTGAGGTGCTACCCGGGGAGGATATGCCCTGGCTGGATTTGAGAACGGCGATTCAACAGGCCAAAGACCGGACATTGAGTGTGACGCTGTTTCCCAACCCGCGTTTTGGGGTGCCTGCGGATTTGTGGTGGGAGGCGGCTCCGCGCGATGTGCTTTGGTGGATGGATTGGTTTGACGCGTATCAGTCGTTTGCGTTGCACCATGCCAGCCTCGCCCAACGGAGCGGGGTGGATACGTTGGTGTTGGGCGGGGATTGGCTGAATCCCGCGTTGCCCAATGGGTTTATGGCGGATGGTTTTTCGTCCAATGTGCCCGCAGATGCGGAAGAACGTTGGCGAGGGATTATTAACCAGGTTCGGGCGCAGTATGGGGGGAAACTGGCCTGGGCGATGCCGTATCCGCAGGGGCTTCAAAATCCACCGCCCTTTTTGGATCAGGTGGATGAGATTTATTTGCTTTGGTCGCCCCAGTTGGCCGTTCAGGCGGACGCGTCGGGAGATGTGTTGCGGGAGGAAGTGACGCGGGTGCTGGATAATTTCATCCAACCTTTTGCGATGGTGTATCAAAAACCGGTTGTGCTGGCGATGGGGTACCCATCTGCGGATGGGGCGATGACGAATTGTTTGCCTGGTTCGGAGGGGGGGTGTTTACCGTTCACGGCGCTGTCCCAGCCGAATGCCGGTTTCCCCGGCGTGACGCTCGATTTGGCGGAGCAAGCGTTGATTTATGAAGCGATCCTGGAAGCGGTCAATGGGATGGGGACATCCAATGGGATGGACACATCCGAGCGCGGTTGGCTGGTCGGGGTGGTCTCGCGGGGATATTATCCGCCTGCCGCCCTGGGCGATACGTCTTTGTCCATTCACGGGAAATTTGCAGAAGAGATTTTGGCCTTTTGGTTCCGGGGATGGGGAGAAAGGTAAGGGGTCAAACCCAGGCCGGACACGTGCAGACCCCTTACAATTCAGGTAAAATCCCTCGCATGTCTTCAGAAAACCATTCCGCCTCTTTCATTGAGGGGCGAATCCATTACATGACGGCTTCATCCGCGCCTTGTCTTGAATTTAAAGATGGGGAACGCGGCATTCAAAAAGTAAGTTTTCAACCGGTCGCGGACGGGCGTATCCCCAGCGAAAAACGTTGGATAGCGCACGCCAGCTTTCCCGCCACGGGGGAGTTGAAGTTCCGCATCAGATTGGGGGATGGGCACTACGATCCTGCCGGCCCCGACCGATTTTATTCCACCGACCTGCGAATTCTCTTATTACAAGATGGGCAAATTTACAGTTATTTGCCTGCCGCGCACATCTCCCCGCCCCGGGTGATGAAAATCCCCCGTTTTATCGGCACCCTGCCCACGCGCTCTTTGTACATTTACCTCCCACGCGGGTATGACGAGCACAAACATCGACACTACCCGGTCATTTACATGCACGACGGCCAAAATGTGTTTGAAACCTACGTGGAAGACAGTTACGCCGGGTCGTGGAAGGCAGATGCCACCGCCAATCGGTTGATTGCACAAGGCAAGATGCGCGAATGTATCATCGTGGGCGTGGCGAACGGAAGCCGGAGCCGGATTGCCGAATATTTGCCCCCGTACATGACGCTGTACACCCGCGCCCGGCGCTCGCCCCGCAAACCGAACGCGGACATTGGCAAGGCCGAACGGTTACAGAGCCGTCCGCGCCCGGTCTATGGGCGGGGACACCGGACGTTGGATTATTACCAAAATGAAGTGCAACGGTACGTGCTCCGGCATTTCCGGGCGCTGGATGGGCGTGAAAACACGGCGACGGTGGGTTCTTCGCTCGGTGGGTTGTTTTCCGCGTACATCGCGTGGGAGCACCCCGATTTTGCCAAACATCACGCGCTGATGTCCCCTTCGTTTTGGATTACCCGCAACCAGGAAGGAGCGCTGGAGACGATTGAACATTTCCGGCATGATGAACGGCGCGATGTCCGCTTATGGTTGGACAGTGGGACACGTTACGATGGCGAGCGGGACACCCATTCGGCGCGCGAAGCCCTGCTCGAAAATGGGTATGTCGAAGGGGTGGATTTTCAATATTATGTCGATCGGGGAGCCGGGCACAATGAGGCGGCGTGGGCGGGACGTTTGACGAAGGTGTTTCCGTTTTTGTTTCCGGCGGAATGAAAATTCTATAAAACTGACTTCCCGAACCCATTCGTCCAATTCGTAAAATTCGTGGCAAAATAAAGGGGAAACCTATTCATACACCCACCTATTTCAATTTAACCATGCTCACTAAAAAAATCGGTCTCCTCCTCTCCGACGAACTCGACTGGCCCGACGCCTTCGAGGCCCTCGCCCGCGCCTACAACCCCACCATCGCTTACAAACGCCAAAAATATCAAGTCGAAGTCGAACGCATCCGCATTCACCCCTTCGACCTCCGCGCCCCCACCACCTACCACCTCGTCATCGACCGCCTCGCGTGGTGGTACTACCAACCGCGCGAATGGCTCAAAAAAGCCGCCCTCCTCAACGACGTGTACCTGCTCAACAACCCCTTCACCTTCCAGAGCATGGAAAAACACTCCGCCTACGTCGCCATGATCCGGCTCGGCCTCAACATCCCCGAAACCTGGCTCATCCCTCCCCAGCGTGGCCCGGACACCCAAAAATATCGCACCACCGTCGCCCGTTACCAGGACGGCTTCGACCTCGGCTCCCTCGCCGACTTCATCGGCTACCCCCTCTACATGAAACCCTTCGACGGCGGCGGCTGGCGCGGCGTCAGCCACATCACCGACCGGGAGTCTCTTTACCGGGCCTACGAAGAATCCGCCACCACCGTCATGCACCTGCAAAAAGGCGTGGACGACTACGACGTGTTTGTCCGCGCCCTCGCCATCGGCCCGCAGGTGATGACCCTCAAATACGACCCCTCCCAACCCATGCACGGGCGCTACGTCATCGACCACAACTTCCTCGACGCCGAAAAAGGCCGCGAAGCCCGCATCATCACCAAAACCATCAACGCCTTCTTCCGCTGGGACTTCAACTCCTGCGAAGCCATCCTCAAAGACGGCCTCCTCTCCCCCATCGACTTCGCTAACGCCTGCCCGGACATCGCCATCACCTCCCTCCACTACTACTTCCCCTGGGCGATCAAATCCCTCTACGCCTGGAGCGTCTTCTGCGCCGTCACCGGACGCCCTCCGCAAATCGCGATGAACCTCGCCCCCTACTTCAAAATCGGCGACTCGGACATGAGCTACGACGAAAAACTCACCGCCTACGAAAAACTCGCCGACGACCATTTCCAAACCGAAGCGTTCACCGAATTTCACGCCAAACACCTCAGCCACCTCGACGAAGCCATGTGGCACCTCGCCCAAACCCCCGAATTCGACCACATCCTCACCCACACCGTCCGCGCCACCTTCCCCCCGCACGAACACGACCGTTTCATCGCCCACTTCCGTGGCCTGCTCGCCTTTTGGGTGCAAGCCGAAAAACCATGATCGGGTTGAAGCATCCTGAGCGGAGGGTTGAGCGGAGGCTTTGCGAAGTCGAAACCCGAAGTCGAAGGATGCGGTGATCGCAGAAAATTCTTGAAATCCATGTTTCGTGCCCGCGCGCTTCTCCTCTTTTTCCTCACCCTCCTCCTCGCCCCCCCCACCCACGCCGGAGACACCCGCCTCCCCCTGACGGATATGGGGACGGACACCTACTTGGGTTTTGACGGGGGCCTGTACCCGAACGGCAACACCTTTCCCCCCTCCCACGCCTCCGCGGGGATCATCGCCACGTTCGATATCCAACCCCGCGCGGTGGACGGCTCCCCCGATCCGAACGGAACCATCATCCTCCTCTCCATCGGCATGTCCAACGCCGATCAAGAATTCTGCGCCCCCACCGATGACGGCATCACCTGCAACCCCTGGTCGTTCATGGGCCAGGCCGCCGCTGACCCCAACGTCAACCACACCACCCTCACCCTCCTCAACGGCGCGGCCGGCGGACAGGTCGCCTGGACGTGGACCCTCCCCGACAGCGCCAACTATGATCGCATCCGCGACGACATCTTGACCCCACTCGGCCTGAGCGAAAATCAAGTACAAATCGTGTGGGCGAAAATGGCAAATGCCAACCCCATCCACGCCCTCCCCGCGGGCAATGCCGACGCCCATCTCTTGGTCAACGAATTTGGCAATATTCTGCGTTCGTTAAAACTCCGTTACCCCCACCTTCAACAAGTCTTCCTCACCAGCCGCGCCTATGCCGGATACGCCACCACGACTCTCAACCCCGAACCCTATGCCTACGAATCCGGCTTTTCCGTCAAGTGGGTTATTGAATCCCAAATCAACCAAATGAACGGCGGTGAAATTGATCCTCTCGCAGGCAACCTCCACTACCCCACCCCTGCCCCCTGGATCGCCTGGGGTCCTTACCTTTGGGCCGATGGGACCACCCCTCGCTCCGACGGCCTGACCTGGGCACCGGAAGATTTTGAGAGCGACGGCACCCACCCCTCTCAACTGGGGGAAACGAAAGTGGGCACCCTGCTCCTCGACTTTTTCCTGAATTCTCCGCAAACCATGTGCTGGTTTCGCGCGGGGCAAACCTGCCTCCCGACGAAATTTTTCCTGCCCCTGATAGAGTCACCCTGACTCTGCCATCCCCTTCCCCGCCAACCACCCCGTCGTCCACGCGGATTGAAAATTGAACCCGCCCGTTAGCCCGTCGATATCCAAAATCTCCCCCGCAAAAAACACCCCCGGCACGATCCGGCTCTCCATCGTTTTGAAATCCACCTCCTTCAACGCCACCCCCCCGCAGGTGACAAACTCCTCCTTGAACGCCCCCTTCCCCTGAACTTCATACACCCCGCGCGTCAACTCCTCCGCCAGACGACGAAGCACCTTATTCGGCACCTCCCCCCACGCCTGTCCCGCTTCCACCCCCGCCACGGTGAGGAGACTGCGCCATAATCGCAAAGGGACACGCCCATGGGGATCATATTTCCACACACTTTCGTGGAGGCGGGTAGCTTTGTGCTTTTCCAGAAAGGCGAACATTGAATCGGGTGTGTACGGTGCGAGCCAGTTGATCGTCAACTCCCCCCGATACCCGGCATCGGACAGGGCACGCGCCCCCCACGCGGAACACCGCAACACCGCCGGGCCACTGACCCCCCAATGCGTAATCAGCACCGGCCCCAGCGCGGAGAACTTCTGCCGGGCTTTATCCTTCGTCAAAAGGGTGATCTCACCCTCCGGCACAGAAATCCCCGCCATTCCCTCGATGCGCGGGTCCCGTACCTTGAACGTAAACAACGACGCCACCGGGGGCACGACGGAATGCCCCAAACCTTTCACCATCTGATACACACTGGTCACGCCCCCGCCTGGGGCAAGCAAAACTTTGCGCGCTGTTAACGGCTCAAACTCCGGCCCCTGCACGAGGAACCCCGGCTCCTTTCGATTGATTATCGTTGGGCTGATTGCACGGACAGCACAATCCGTGCGTACTTCGATGCCCAGACGTGCCGCTTCTTGCAGGAGGCAGTCAATGATCGTTTGAGAGTCATCGGTGGTGGGGAACATGCGCCCGTCGGGTTCGGTTTTGAGCTTCACCGCATGGGTTTTGAACCAGGCGACGGTATCGCGGGGTTGAAAGCGGGTAAATGGCCCGTGCAATTCCCGTGCCCCGCGCGGGTAGTAGGTCACCAATTCCGCGGGGTCAAAACACGCGTGCGTCACGTTGCACCGTCCCCCGCCGGAGATACGCACCTTTGCCAGGGGGTGTTGCCCCCGCTCGAGAATGAGAATCTTCAGTTTTCGGTTTTGTTCAGCCGCCGTCAATGCGCCAAAAAACCCCGCCGCCCCGCCGCCAATCACAATGATGTCAAAATTAAATTTCATAATATAGCCAATGGTTTCCGATAAATGACATTCCGCTTGACCACCCGAAAACCGCACTCTTCATAAATGCGTGTGGCCCCGCTCAGATTTTCACTGTCCACGCCTAGCATCGATTCCGTCATCCCTTGTTCTTTTTGGACACGTAAACTGATGGCGATCAAAGCCCGCGCGAGACCGCGCTTTCGCCAGGGTCGTCGCACGCTGATGAATTCTGTGTACCCGCGCTTGCGGCCATATTTCTCGTTCGTGGCGTGGTCAATAAACGTCCGCACCTGTCCGGCCACTTGATGGGTGTCGATGTCCCAGGCGATTTGCCACAAATGGGGCTGAAAGATAATTTTGTCGTTCAGCCATTCCTGATAATCGGCCTCGGTAGGCGGGAAAAAGCCCCAATGGTCTTGAAACGCCTCATTGGACGCTTCCCAGATGGTGCGGTGGTGTTCAGGAAGGACAGGACGCACTTCCAGGCCAACGGGCAACGGAAAATCGGGAATATCTTCCAGGGTGGGGCGCACCATCTCGTGGGTTATCCGAATAGGGGCGTACCCTTCTTTTTCTAAAAGCGCGGCCAGACCGGCTTCATGTTGCGTGACAAATACCTGAAAATACTTCGGACGATCGGCAGGGTGATCCTTGGCGATTTCACGGATACGGTTTTCGATCCAGCGCAGGATGATGGTCCCGATCCCTTTCCGCCGCCAGGCCGGAACCAGAAATCCGATAAACGAGTACAGATAAGGGCCATCGCCTTCATCGGCGTGCCACCATGCGCGGGAGTAACCTATCACGTTGCCCTCGACTTCAGCAAAGATCATATCTTGATACGGGTCGCAATTCGTGAGATGCGCATACGCTTCGGCAATATCTTCGGCGGTGGTAGCGCGTTCGATATGGTCGGCCTCTGCGCTGGCGGCGATGGCATCCGCCATGAGCGAAAAATCGCTCTCCCCCCGAAAATGTCGGAAGCGCAGACCTGCGATAGAGGGTGAATCAGGGATGGGAATCGTGTCATCAATCATTGGGATGATCCTGTTGTGTGAATGGAGTATCACGGAATGTATGGAGAATCCCCGAAAAAAAGGATGGATGGGGGGAGGTACCTCCCCCCATCCATCCTTTTTTTGGAAAGTTTTCCTCTGCATGAGTAGTGACTAAATGGATAGGGCTATTTTACTTGTAAAGCAGGATAAATGGGCCAGGGTTCGAGTTCAGGCCATCTGTGCCGGAGGGCGTCCATAACCTGTTCTGCGATTGTCCACATGTTGGATAAAAAAAACCTGTCAGGTTCCATTCAACCTGACAGGTTTTTGGGGGTAGATTAGGCTGTTTCGTACCCGTGAATCCGCATTCGCAAGACTTCGTCGGGGTCGGTGCTGTCAAAGCCCTTTTCCCGAAGTTTTTCCACAAACCGGCGGCTGACACCGTGAATTCGCATTTGCACGAGGTCATCCACGGTGATGCCTTCAAAACCAAGCTCGATCATGTCGCGGACAAACCGGGCGGAGACGTTGTGGATACCGAATTCGACGAGATCATCCACGCCGAAATCGGTGAGGCCCATTTCGCGCAGGTCGTGGATGAGCGCCGGGCGGACGTTGTGAATACTCAACTGCACAAGATCATCCACGCTGAAGTCCGTGAGGCCCAGTGCGCTCAATTCCTGGACGAACCCGGCGCGGACATCGTGAATGCTCAACTGGATGAGGTCATCAAAGGAGAGGTCACGCAGGCCCAACTCACGCATCTCCCGGATAAAGTCGGCGGAGACATCGTGAATGCTGAACTGAATGAGGTGATCGAGGTTCAGGTCATCGTAGCCGAGGGCGCGGATTTCCTGGACAAATTCCGGATTGACATCGTGATTGCCCAATTGAATCAGTTCGTCCATCCCAATGTCCTCAAACCCGAGTTCCCGCATGGACTTGACCAATTCTGGCGAGATGTCGTGGTTTCCGAGTTGGATGATGTCGTCGAGGTCGAGATCGTCGTATCCTAATTCGCGGAGGGATTGGACATATCTGGGGTCAATATCGTGATTGCCCAGGCGGATGATGTCTTCGAGGTCCACATCTTCGTAACCCAGATCGCGGATCGCTTTCACGTAATCGGGGGAGACATCGTGGTTGTGAAGGCGAATGACATCTTCAATCGTCAGGTTAGCATAGCCCAAATCACGCATTTTGCGGACATAATCGGGGCGGACGTCGTGATCCCGAAGGCGCACGATCTCATCCACGTCGATTTCGTTGAAGCCTACTTCGCGCAGGGTACGGATATAGTCGGGGCGGACGTCGTGGTCGCGCAAGCGGGTGAGGTCGTCTGAATTCAGTTTGCCTAACCCGGCCTCGGACATTTTGCGGATGTACTCCATCGTGACACCGTGATGACTCATGTCCGCGAGATCGTGATCACGAAGATCATCCATCCCGAGCGTTTTCATTTCAACGATGTCGTCGGGGGAAAAGCGATGAAAGTGCGAGGGGTGAAACCGCACATGGCGGTGCTCCTGAGCGTCACGTGCGGGCCGCGGGGGCCGGGGTGGGCGCGGGGGCGTCGGCATCGAGGGGGTTCTTGGAAGGTTGGGGATGCGGGGAATCGTGGGGATACGGGGTATGGGCGGGATACGTGGGGGTTGGGGGACAGTTTCCAGGCCTTCGAATTCGGCTTCGTCCCAGGCGTTGGTTTCTTCAAACCCGAAGGAGGGAGCTGGGGCTGGTTTGGGTTCGAGGGCGGTTAATAGTTTTTCGGCTTCGTCAACGCTGATTTTGCCATCGGCAACCAGGTTGAGGATCATCATTTTTTCTTCGTCCATGAGATTTTCTCCTAGGATTTGTAAAAGGTGGCTCTCCCGGAATTACTGGAAGGAACCGAAATTTTGAAGGGGTGGGGTGATTTCAATCCGTGCCGGCGTGAAGGACAGAAATCACGGTTAAGAGGGGCATCCAGGGGTAGTGGATTAAAGAACGGCAGAGTTCAAAGAAGATGGGAGGGGGAGCAAATTTTTGGGCGGAGGCCTCCGCCACTTCCTCATCCGCAATCGGCAAGGAGGCCGAAGGGGATGAAAAAATTTGCTGGGTCTCTTGACAGGGGTCATCCAAACCGGATGGGCCTGCTTCTCTACCGAAATCTAACGAAATCATTTGGCTTTCTCCAGGAGTTTGCCTGCTTCTTCGGCGGTAATTTCACCGTTTTTGAGACGTTCCAAAACCTCTCGGCGGGTGTGACGAACTTCGGGATCGGGCTTTGCTTCAAGACCCAGTTCGGTGATGAGCTCATCAATCTTGCGGCGGATGGTCCAGTACGAAATCCCGGTTTCGCGCTCCATTTCTTTGACGTTCCCGCGGTTGCGGACAAAGGCCTCGAGGAAGGTGAGGCTTTCCTGGGGGAGTTTGCTAAAACGGTTCGGTTCAAACCGGCCCACGACGACGGTTTCGCATTGGGTACAGCTCAGTTGGGTGATTTCCATCCGAGATTGACAAACGGGACATTGATCGAGAATTTTGGCCATGAGGGGTCTCCTTGATGATTATTTTACAAGATTTACCAAAATTGTCAAGTTAAAAACCAAATATTTTGGTATATTTGCAAAAATTTTGCAAATTCATGGATTGGAAACAAAAACTCCCCGTTCACGCAACGGGGAGTCGTAGAATTGGAAGCGAGAGAAAGATCCGAATAAAAGGATGAAAGGGGGGCGCGCCCCCCTTTCATCCTTTTATTCGAGAATCCTCAATATTCTCTGTTATGACGCGTGTTTTTGGTCCAGATCCGGATGGTAATAAGTGGCGGCGAGGGCCAGGAGAGCGCCCAGAGCGAGGATGCCTGGAGCGAGCAGAGGGTTGGGGCCACCCAACGCTTCGACGAAAACGTCACTCGCGACGGCGTTCGGGCGGATTTCCAGGGCAAATTCCAGGTTATGTTCGATATGTTCAAACATCCCAAAGAAGCTCCCCAGTGTGACCAGCCCCATCACCCCGCGGAGGGCGAAGATCATCGCCCGTTGGGGGCGTACCAAGACCCCAACCAGGGCAACCAACCCAAACCCGCTCAACACGAACGGAATCCATTGCAGGGGGGACTCGGTGTGTTCGGTGAAATAGAGTTCGACCAGCACCCCGATGAAGATTGCCCCGGTTAACAGGAACAAAAACAAGCGGTAGCGCTGGAGAAGCGTTTGTTCACTCATGGGGCGAGGTAGGCGGTGGCAATGGCGAGATCACCTTCGGTGACGTATTCCACCAGTTTGGCGAGGAAAGCCTCGTTGGACCCGTAGGGGCGCGCGGCCATCAGTTCGGCGGCGATGGCTTCATCCACACCGGGGAGTTGCATTAACGTTGCGGCGTCGGATTCATCGACATCCACCGGGACGAAGACGTACAGTTCGTATTCGGCAATCTGTGCGTCGTCCACGTATTTGCCCATCTCCTGGCGGAATTGCTGGATGCTGATGTACGGGCGGTATTCGAGAAATTCCCGCACCATGCGGTCGCTGAAATCGGGGATCAGGGCTTGAAATTCGTCGCCAGTGGCGGTGTTGAGGTTGAGTTTGAAGATCGCAGGGGCGACCACGTCCGGGACTTCGGTGGGTTCGACGGCGGTTGTCGGTTCAACGGCATCCGCGGGCGCGGGGTCAGAGGGGGTGTCTGTGGCGGGGACGGGGGTGCTGGTTGGGGAGAGGGCTACGGATTCGGTCGCCTGGGGCGTGGAGGCGCACCCGATCAGGATCAGGGCGAACAGGGGTAAGAGGGTGAATTTTGTGAGGTGGGTGATTTTGTGCATCATGATTTTCTATTACGAATTTCCGTCGGGATCGGATGGGTCGGGCGTGGTAGGGGGCGGGGTGTCTGTTGGGGCATTGGCGACCAGCACCGGGCGGCGTTTGCGGGCGATGAGGCGTTCAAGCCCGACGACAATGACCACGATCACGCTGATGATGGCGAGGTTTTTGATCCAGGAGAAGAGATTGAACCCGCGTTCTCCCCCACCCTCGCGGCCACCGGGGCCGTGTTCGGGGCGGAAACCCTCCGCGAAATCCCCGTCGTTGGGGCGTTGAAACTCGCCTTGGGGGAATTCACCCGGCTCAAACTCGCCAAATTCTCCCCGTTCGCCGGGGAAACGACTAAAGTTGGATAACAGCCCCGCGTTGGCCAGGGCCACAGTCGCGCCGATGACAATGAACGCGGCCAGTAAAATGATGAGGGTTCGACCGAGAGTCTTCATGATTGCACCTCTTTTTGGACGGTAACGGGCACACGGCGGGCAGGGATGAAGGGTTGGATAAGGTAGCGTTTGAAGGAGTCTACGATCCACTTCCAGTGCAGAGCGGTGTGCAGGCCAAGGATCACGACGGAAAAATCCGCCGTAAATGAGTGAAGAAATCGCCAGGTAAAGTTCTCTTGCAGTCGAATGCCCAGCGCGGGCAGGGCCGCTTCCGAGATCATGATGCCGGTGAAGATCACCAGTGTCATGTCAATGAAAAACAGCACATTGAGCACGTAGTTGAGACGTGCTTTGGTGGCGATTTTCCGAAAGAAGCGTTGGGTCACCGTGACGATCCATTTCCAGTGCAAGAGCAGATGGACGATCATCGCCGCGCCAAAGGCAATGCTCAACCATTCGTGGATGGCGATCCCGGTGGTGCGGGGGTCCATCGCAAATAGAAAAGCGATAAAAACGGCAATGTCGAGGAGGAGGTTGGTTTTGTTGATGTTAAGTTTTTTGGGTTGTGAAGTCATGTTGTTTTCCTCATATTTGCAAAGTACGTGCCGTGAGGTGCGACGCACGCTAAACGTGCGTCGCACCTGCATCTGCGTCACGTGCTTTACTCAAGCATCGCCGTATCATAAGCGGGAGATATGAAGAAGTTGTGAAGATAGGGTGGAGGAATTATGCAGGGTAGATGTGAACGAGATAAGAGGCTGAAGCGTAGGATGTTCCCCAAACAGGATGCGCTAGATGACAGCCAACGCTTGTTCGAGGTCGGCTTGCAGGTCAGCGAAGTCTTCGATGCCGAGGGAGAGGCGCACAAGATCATCCCCAATGCCGAGGGCGTGGCGTTGTTCCGGGGTGAGGCCGCGGTGGGAGGCGATGGCGGGATAGAGCACGAGGGTATACAAGTCCCCGAGGGTGGTGGCGGGTTGAATGAGCTGAAGCGCGTCCATGAAGGCGAAAACCTGTTCCCGGCCCACAGGGGTGTGCCCCGCGCCGGACAAGGTAAACGACAGAACGCCCCCCCCGCCCCGGCCCCCGGTCAGCGTCCGTGCCAGGGCGTGTTGCGGGTGATCGGGCAGGTAAGGGTAGTGGACGTGGGTGATCTTCGGGTGAGTTTTCAGCCAGGTGGCGATGGTGAGGGCGTTTTCACATTGCTGGCGCAGACGCAGGGCCAGGGTTTTGAGGCCGCGCAGGGCGAGCCACGCCTCAAACGGCCCCATACTGCTCCCGACGAGTTTGTTGAGGCTGTACATTTTTTCGTGTAGGACGGCGTTGGACACGACCACGCCCGCCATTACATCGCCGTGTCCGGACAGGTATTTGGTCGCGCTGTGGATGACCATATCTACGCCATGTTCGAGGGGATTGCACAGGTACGGGGAGCAGAAGGTGTTGTCCACAAGGAAAAGTGCGCCGCCTGCGTGCGCGATCTGCGCCAGTTCGGGCAGGTTGGCGACTTTGAGGAGGGGGTTGGAGATGGTTTCGGCGAAGAGGACGGTGGGGGCGTGGATGGTGACCGCGACGCGCACCGCGTCCAGGTCGAGGATGTCCACCCAATGGACGGTGACGCCGAGTTCGGTGAAAAGTTGGTTGAGCAGGGAAAACGTCGCGCCGTACACGTCCGCCGCGGCGACAACGTGGCTCCCCGCCCGGACACCCGCCGCAAGCAGAGCCATGTGGATCGCGGCCATGCCGGACGAAAACGCGTACGCGGCCTCTCCGCCTTCGAGGTTGGCGACGGCGGTTTCAAAGGCGTGAATGGTAGGGTTGTGGTAGCGAGTGGAGTAGACGAAGCCGGGTTGCTGGTTGCCCAACACCGCGTCGAGGTCGTGGGAGTCGGGGAAGGTGTAGCCGACGGAGGGGTGGATGGGGGAGACGACGGGGTTGCCACGCGGGATCGGGAGGTGTTCCCCCGCGTGGACAGTACGGGTGGCTACGCGGGTAGCGACTTGGGTGGGGGAGGTTGAATTTTTGAGAGGGGTCATCGTTGAGGTTCCGGGGATGAATGAAGTAGTTATCGCGTCGTTTTGATGTCGGACGCGTTGGAACCCTCATAGCTTACTACAAATATGTGGTTGGGGAACACCCCGATGGGGTAAATTTTAGCGAGGCGATGGAGCGGCCAGACCATGAGTGAGTCGCGTTTACGGCATCCCAAACTCCCTCTCATCCACTTCAACATTGATCTCCACCTCCCGCCACGTTAACTCCCCCAACGTCTCCCCCGTCACCCAATCGCGTTGACTTTCCCGAAAGGCGACCATGACCCCGTTCACCGCGCGGAAATCGCTCATCACGGTCTCGATGTGGTTTTCGGTCAGATCAATGGAGGGATGAAAGGCGCGGACATCGCGCGAACGGGTGATCATAAACGTCTCTGCGTCCATGTAATATGCCTTCACGAACCCATCGGTCAGAGTGGCTTTGAGCGCGTACACCCACCGTTCGTCTATTTCTCCCTCATTCACCCATTCCAACGAATGCCCGCGCGCGAGAAAGTCTGTCAACGGGCGCATCACGCCAGGGAGTTCCATCGCGTGACGCAAAGAATCGGCAGGCGCGCCTTCGACAATGTGCCCGTGCACGTCTGTCGCGGGTTTTTCCCAGGCGTACTGCCCGTTGTACCCCTCCGAAAAAACCCCTTCCCCCACCGGAATCCACACCTTCTGAAAATGCGGTTTCATCCGAAGCACGTTGAAATCGTCCAGCGTAAACTTCGGCTCCACCATCCGCCCGTGAAAGCGCATCGTTCGGATCGCATTCAGCGCGTCTATTCCGCCGAGGGCGGTGGTGTGTTTTTCGATCAGGGTTTCAAGTTTCATAGGGATTCCTCACCGCAAAGGGCACAAAGCACGCGAAAGTTTAAAAATCGTTGCCCCTTCGCGGCTTTGCGTTAAGAAAGTTGCAGGCCGAAAAACCTTCAACCTGCAACCTTCAACGCTCTCACAAACTCGTCGTCATCAAATCCTTCCCCTCGCGCAACACCTTCGCATACGTGTTATTCACCCGCTCGACGTGCATCCCCGCCCGCTCGTACAGGCGCGTGGCCCCGGTCAGACTGCTGGCGTCCACCCCCAGGATCGCTCGCGGGATGCCTCGCCGATAGAATTCTCCAAACGCGTGGTGCAGACACGCCAGCCCCACGCCCTTTTTCCGCCATTCCCGCCGGACGCCGAGGATGTTCACCATCGCGGTATCCGCGCGGCTTCCGATGCGCGGGTCGCACAGGCACACCGCGGCCATCTCCTCCCCGTCGAACGCGGCAAACCACAGGGACGAATCATGCACGGGGTCTGTGGCGATCATGTGCCGGATGTATTCCAGCATCGTATCGAACGGCACGTCCAGAAATCCCCAATGATCCTTGAACGACGCCTGATACGTGCGGACGACCTCCTCCAACTCCGTCGCCTCCTCCACCGGGCGGATGGTCATCCCCTCCGGCCAGACCGGCGCGGGCGGTTCGCCGTCGAACTCGATCAACATGCGGAAAAAGTGCCGGATAGATTCAAATCCTTGCGCTTTCAACAACGCCTCACTGGATTTGTCCACGCTGGAGCACCCGCCCTCTAAAATGACGCGGGTTCCCTCCGGCGCTTTGTCCAACGCCTGCATCGCCCGCTTCTCCGCCCATTCCAAGAGCATCGTGCCGATGCCCTGCCGCCGATAATCGAGATGCACCCGCCCCCCTATCGTCACGACGACGTGCGGGGGAATCTGATCCTGAATGTGGATGTACCCGACCAGTTTATCTTCGGGGGTCAGTGCCACGCGGGCGTCGGTGTCCAGATTGAAACCGGGAGACGTCCAGAGGGAGGTGAAATCTTCGGGGGAGTTCGGCGCTTCGTTGAACAGTTCCCGTGTGTGGGCGTTGAACAGTTCGACAATGGCGTCCACGTCTTCGGTTCGGGGAGCGCGGGTGGTCAGGGTGGGGGTTATTTCAGCAAGCATGTATTTTCCTTATTTAAATGGTAGAGTTTCTTGAATAGGGCACTTGACGCAAAGTCGCGAAGGCGCAATGGAATTTAATAGGCATTCAAAATCTTTGCGTTCTTTGCGAGGCCTTTGCGTCTTGGCGTTAAAAATTGTCAAATACTTGATGGCAAGCCCTCCGCGGGAACCGTCTCTTCCTTCTCCGGCACTTTGAACTTGAGCCAGATCGGAATGACCGTCAACAGCGCGACCCCGGCGGTGATCATAAACGGCAGGCGGGGGCTGAACCGCTCCCACAACTGTGCGCCGAGCCAGGGCGCGGGCAGGGAGATCAGCCCGATACTGCTATAAAACAGCCCGGAGAAGATGCCCAGCGATTTTTGCGGCACGACTTTCGAGATCAGCGATTGGTACGCCGGACTCAGCACGCCGACGCCCACGCCAAACACCACCCAGGTGAGCGCAAACCCAGCGAACGAGGTCGCGTTCAAAAAGATCATCATCGCGGCAAACACCATTAAAAACCCGCCTGTGATGGGCACACGCTCGCCAAACTTGTCCGACAACCGCCCGGATAGCAGAGGCACGAACATCATCGAAAGGGAAAAGATCGAGCCGAGAAAACCAATTTCTTGCAACGAAAGGCCGCCAATCTGTTCCAAGTACAGCGGTTGAAGCTCGCCGGACAGCCGGAACGCGCTATCCCGCACGCCATCCGTGAGGAAAATCCAGGTGATCACGCCGCCGCTCAGGATCATGCCAAACATGGCTTTGACACTGGATTTGAACGAGGCCAGGGATAGCCTCTCGGCGGGAGTTTCGGAGGTCGATGGGCTTTTCATCGTCCGCGCCATCCAGATTCTCAGCACCGCCGCGACCGCATACAAAGCCGCCGCACCGACAAACATCCACTTGAATCCGTACCGGCCTGCCAGGAACCCGCCCAATGGCGGCCCCAGGATGCCGGTGATTTGGTAAATCATCTCGGTGACGCCATATACGCGGCCACGGTTTTCTTTCGCGGAGTTTTCGGCGATAAATGCGCCAAAACTTGGCCCAACGAGCGAAAACGGGATCATGTTGATGACCAGTGCCACCATCATCCACTGCCAGCTCGGGGCAAGGATGATCGCGATATTGCCGATTATCCCGCCGAGACTGCCCAACGCAATCGCCCGCAGACGCCCGATGGAGTCGGAGATGTATCCGCCCAGGATTTGTAACCCGAGCATAAACACCGAAGTCAGTGTAAAGACCAGGCCCACTTGCCCGACTGTTGCCCCCAAGTCGGTGAGGTAAAGAGGCAGGAGCATCCCATACATACTGCTGGAAATATTCGCCAGCACCATCGCCAGCATAAACCAGCGGAGGATGGGAGTGAGGAGGGGAGGTTTGGAGGAGGGAGTCATAACGTAGAGTGGAGAACGTAAAACGGGGTGTGATAAAGTGATAAGTAATGAGTGATGAGTAGGTAGCATCCTGAGCGGGAAATTACTCGACTCTTGAATGAACTTCCAGCGCAGTCGAAGGCCTGTCCTGAACGAAGGTGAAGGGATGCGGGGAGCGCACGGGAGCGCACAGTATCCTGTTTCCACCGCACGTTTCGACGATTTGCTTACGCCACCGGAATCGCGGCAGACGGCTCTTTGACGGTTTCGTCCTCCGTCCCTTTCCGGTTTTCTTCAATATTCATCACCACCGGAATAAAGAACCCAACCACCCCGATCACCGCGCACGTGATCCCGCCGATGATGTACCACGATTGTACACCCAGCGCGTCCGCCACCGGCCCGGCGATGATCAACCCCAACGGAGCCATCGCACTCGCCAGCGACCCGATCAGCGTAAACACCCGCCCCTGCATCTCCGGGGCCACGGTCGCCTGAATAATCGCCATAATCGGCCCGTTGACGATGGGATTCATAAACGCCGCCAGAAACGAGGCGACCAACGCCAGTTTGAAGAACTCCGACGGGAGCAAGCCCATCGTCGCGAAAAACAATCCCAGCCCGATCAGCCCCACCATCGAGGTGATGATCCGCTTTTTGAACCCGCCCCACGCCCCCAACACCAACCCGCCGATCAGCATCCCCACGCCAAACGACGATTCCATCCACCCCAACTGGATCGCCCCGCCGCCAAAATGATTCTTGACCAACAGTGGCATCAACGCCCCCGCCGGATTCAGCAGGAAGTTGATCAGCATCGCCAGCAACAAAATCATCACCAACCCCGGCCACGCCCACACATATGCAAACCCTGCTCTGAAATCCTCCCAAAACGAAGGTTGTGCCGCGGGTTTGCCGGTCGCGGTGTTCCCGTTCGTCCGTACCGGTTCGGGGATGGCGATAAACAGCAGGGGCAGGACCGCGATCGACGCCGTAACCACGTCAATCATCAACACCGCCTGGGTGGACATCACTTCGATCAGCAGGGCACCGAGCGGGGCAGAGATAATCGCCATCGCCCCCTGGAGCATCTGGTTGAGACCCTGGATGCGGGTCAGTTGTTCTTTCGGCACCATCAACGAGGTGGACGCGGTCATCGCCGGATGATGAAACCCACCTCCCAACGAACGAAAAAACAGCAGGACGTAAATCATCCAGATTTCCACCGCGTCGATGGCGAACAGATACACCAACCCCAACGTGGCGAGCGCAATCAAGCTGTCCGCCCCGATCATGATCCAACGCCGTTTTGAACGATCCACCAACGTCCCGACAATCGGCCCCAACACCACCTGCGGGAGAAACCCCACCAGGGACGCCGTTGCCAACACCGTCGCCGACCCGGTCTTTTGTGTCAGCCACCACACGAGTGCAAACTGCACCAGGTGACTGCCAAATAGCGAAAATGCTTGCCCGCTCCAAATCGTAAAAAAGCGACCTTTCCAGTTTTTTTCATTCCAGGTTGACGACATCTCAAGCTCCTTTTTGTGTGACGACCATCGTGCCCAAAAGCACACATCGCGGTCCCGATTGGGCAGTTGAAACTGCACTAACGAGACGACCAAGTCGGCCTTCGCCGACACCTTTCAACCTGCAAAGGCAGGTTTTTAAACGGTTGCGGCGATTTCAATCGCCGAGTGTTACCCCTTCGCCAGACGCGTAAATAGAAAGACGAATTGACGCCTAAATATTTTTTATGGCGAATTGAATAAATCTAAAGGGATGTTTAGGATACACAAATAATTCTAAAGGATAATTCAGAAATGTCAAGTCTGGAATTTTATATTCTCAACTCGTGTTTGACATTATTTGAAAAACATCTAGAATTATCAAGAAAATTGAATCCAGGTTGAAAATTATTTCATCCGATCTGCCAGGACTGCTTTCAGCGCGGCATTGGCCTTAAACGTGCCCAACACCCAAACCGACTCGACGACCTCGTCCGCCAGTTCCGGGGGAATGTCATCCTTCAACTCCAACACCCCAATCACCGAAAATTTCATCTTATTCCCCGCCAGTTTTGCTTTTTCAAACGAACTACGGTTTATGATGAAGATGCCAATCCCAAACGAATGGCGGGTGACAGATTGTTGCAATTCAAAATCGTTCGCCGTGATCTGGTTGCGGATCGCCGTGCGGATGAAATCGGTGCGGTTGGTGTACAATCCCTCCTGTACGAGCAAGTCAATTTTGCCCAGGTCCACGGGACTCATGTTGATTGTGATTTTTTCAGTGTCGGCCATTTTGTTCTCCTTGATAAGTAATGGTAACGACTCACCAAAAGTAGGAAGTTTCGAAAAAGGATGAAAGGGGGAATGTATATTCCCCTTTCATCCTTTTTTCGAGTTCCACCTCATTCACCGTGAGTAATTCCAAGTAATGAGTAATAAGTGCGGGGCAGGGAGCGGAATCCCGAAAGAACCTTCGTGAACGCTCGTGTTTCAGAAAAGTTCATGCCCTTGAAAAATCCACACGGTGACAGGGGCGGGAACCTTCTCCACAACAGATTCTTGCCTATCTGCCTCTTCTGCCAGTGTTGCGAACAACTCCACAGCATCATCCACTGTAAGTTTTCCTTCTTCGACAAATTGTAGGACCAATAAATTCGTAGTCATCATTCACCTCGCTTACCATCCATATGGATGGTACATGGATGTTTATGGGGTTATTTTACTTGGATTTTTGAGGATGTCAAGTGTTTTCCATCCAATTACCATCCATGTGGATGGTAATTGGATGTTTTGTCTTTTGGGCAAACGTCTCCCCACCACAACCCAAAACGGGTATACTCTAGCGCATTTCCAAATCTTCTATGCGAATCGATCTCAACCCCCAACGCCCCTCCCCCCTTCCCAAAATTCTTATTGCGCTTGTCGTCTTCATTATCGGAGGCGGATTTGCGCTCCGGTTTCTCCTTCCTGCGATTGCCTATGGCAGTTCGGCACGCATGTCAAACATCCTCACCTGGTTCAGCGCCCCGTCAGCGCACCCTGAATGGTGGGTCAACGTCAACGCCCAATGCGGCCCCGCGCCGATGATCATGCCTACGACCGGGTACATTGGCGTCGGGTACGGAGATAGTTTCCGCCCCGGACATCATCATACCGGGTACGACCTCTTTTCCCCCGACGGCGTGGAAAATGTCACCCCCATCGTGGCGGCGTACGATGGGTACCTGACCCGCGAGGGGGACTGGCGAAGCGCCGTCATCCTCCGCCACCCGAACTTCCCCGATTTTCCCGGCGCACCCGCCGCAGTGCGTGGCAGTCAAATCTGGACCTACTACACCCACATGGCCTCTGCGGATGGCAGTATCTCGTATATCTCCCCGGATTTTCCGCCCGGGACCCATGATCTGTTTGTCGAGGCAGGCACGATTCTCGGATACCAGGGCACCTGGTCGGGCGATCCTTATAACCCCGTCGGTCTGCACCTGCATTTTTCCGTTGTCAAATCCAATCCCGACGGCAGTTACATGAACGAGACCGAAATCGCCAACACCTATGATCCCGCTCCTTTTATTGGCGTCACCGCGGATGAAGATGGGTTTTTGGTGTGCCGGGTAGATGGGTAGGCCCTGGGTTTTATAGACATATTTTCACAGACACGGGGGACCCTCCAACGGAAATGAATTGCTCCCACTTCAAATTTTCTCCGACGAACCACGCCTCTTTTCCAGGGTTTCTGTCGAACAAAATATCTCTTCGCTATCCGTGGTCTTCACAGCCTTTTTTCTGACCACTTTATAGACCTCTCCCTTTTTTGGGGGCTAATCTTTACCCTGGCTGAGGAATTACCGCGTTTCTACGCTTCAAACACATATCGCATGATCGGACGTGGGCGAACATGCCGCACCACTTCCTTGAACCCCATCCGCTCGAACGTGGACACAAATCCCATACTTGACGCGCTCGGCGACAACTCCGGGTCCAGCGGGTAGGCTTCGAGGGCGTGTGCCCCTGCCTGGCGGGCGGTGTCCAGCGCGGCGGCGATGAGCGCCTTCGTCACCCCTCGCTTTCGGTAACCTTTCCTCACATAAAAACAGGAAAGCGCCCAAACCGGGACCGCATCCACCCTTTTGAGCCGCCACGTTTGATCCATCCACGGCAAATCCTCCCGCGGGGTGAGTTGGCACCAACCCACAGCCACCTCGCCGTCAAACGCCAGCAAACCGGGTGGCGGACCGTTCGTCACCCGGTCACAAAACGCCGCCTTGTTCGCCTCCGCGGATTGTTTACGGTAATCATTGCCAATGCGCCAATACATGCACCAGCAACGGCCCACCGGCCATTGCCCCTCAAACAGGTCTTCGAGTGCAGGCCACAATGCAGGGGTGAGAGGACGGATGTCAATCGGCATTACAGGTTCAATATCTGCCAGGAGGCTACTTGACATCTTTACCCTGCCTATTTCGCTCCCAATATGCCTCCCCTTCCCCCAACTCCGCCGGACGGGGTTTGGGCACCAACCCGCACCGGGTGTACAACGCCCGCGCCGCCGCATTGACCGCAGACGGTTCCGCCCACACTGCGTGAATCTCCGGTTCGACGGCGAAAACGTGGGCGATCAACGTGTTGAGGGTATCGGTGGCAAGCCCTCGCCCTTGCACTTCCGGGATCAGTTTGATGTCCAACCCCGCGCGGTGGTGGGTGAAGTCCGCAGAATAGTACGTTTCCCCGCAAAAGCCCAGGGTAGGGTGATGGACGATAAAATGATGGCGGTGTGGTTGCGTTTGAAGCCGGTCGTACCACGCGTTCATCCGGGCGAGGTCATACCCCAGCCCGTCGGGGAACCCCACCCAGCGCATCACCCGCCCGTCGTTCCACAGCGTCAAGAGCATGGGCAAATCCGCCTGCGTCGTCGGGCGAAGCATGACTTTTTCACCAAGAATTTTGTGGACGTAGACATCTCGCGCCGTACGGTCGCGTTCCATTCCCGTCATGCCAGCGTCTCTCCCTGTGGCGATGCGCTCTGGGGCAAGTCCGTGGACGGTTCCATCTGACGAATATGATCCACATACGCCCGCACGCGGTCGTGCAAATCGTACGGGTACGGATACCCCAAATGCTCCCCGACCTCGACGGCAACCTGCCGAAACAGGGTCATGGTTTTGTCCAGCGCCGCCCAGTTTTCAGTCATCCCTGCCCCGGCAAACGTCGCCTCTACCTGCGCCCACAATTCTGCGGGGAGATGGCGTTTCAGCCCTTTGCCCAGCGATGCTATCGGAACCGTCCAATTCCGTTCGATGCCCGCCCGCCATTCCAGCACCTTCCGCAGATAAACGTGTTTCATGTCAAAGTCCAGCGCCCATTTGACGGGGAACAGTTCCCCGCGCCACAGGCACTTGGCCACATACGGCGCATCAGTCAAAAAATCGTTGACGTGCGTTTCATAGTCCGCTTGCGAGGGCTTTTGGGGAAGATAAGCCCGGAACGTCGGCGGGCGCAGATTATCCGTCAAATGATCCTTATCGAGCAAGACACGGTACCCGGCATCCATTTCCGCGGGGAGCGCGGGGGCGGTCACCATCCGCTCGAACAGCGTCACCGGCCAGAGCGTAAAATCAATCTTCAGCCCACGGACATACTGGGTGACATTCGCACAGACTTCGATCCCGTACACCGGATCGGGATACACCGGGTCCCAATACACGACCAAGACCTCGCCGAAGTCATTGAGCCATGTCCGATCCGCCACCCACGGACGCAGGTCTTTCACGATCAAAATCACGTCATAATCCGAGAGGGCATCCACGTGTGCGCCGGGAATGGCCTGTGTGCTTGTGAGCAGAACGGCGCGGACGCCGCGGTGCACATTCGCCCAATCGGTGATCGTCTCCAGCACGTAGGGGACGGGGTCCAACTGGACGTGGAGCAACGGATAGGGTTTTCCCGTCCCATCCAGTTCGGAGCGCCCAATCACCACCCCGCCGAGATGCAGATAAAAGCCCACGGCCTGTTCGTTTTGCTCGTTGACATCCAGCGTCGTCGCACCCAGGCGGGTGATGGCGTGGGCGAGCAATCGTTTTCCCGCGCCCTGTCCACGGGCGTCCGGGTGCAGGAAAAGCATGTCCACCTTGTTTTCCGCTACGGCGACAAATCCGGCGACTTGCCCGGTTTCATCCCGCACACAAGCCAGATGCTCCATCGTGGGCAGGACATCCCGCACTAACGGCCTGAAAAACTGAATATCTTCTTCTTTGACAAAGTGGTGGGTCGCCCGCACGGACGCTTCCCACACTTCAACCGTGCGGGGGTAATCGGCGGGGAGGAGGGGGGAGATTGCAGGGTGGAGGCGCATAGGATAGAGGGGGAATAAAAGTAAGTTATTTTAAAGGGTTTTCAACGCCAATCGCTTCGGGATGCCCAATGGCTTCCAACAGCCTGCGTCCATGCGAGAGCCGTACAGGTGTCCAAAATTATACTCCTGTGGCTCCCGCGAAAAATCCCTGCCATGATGACAGGGATTTTTCGCGTTTTTACGAATCATGGGGGCGTGTTAGGCCTGTAAAGCCTTTTGCGCTTTCCGAGCGCTTTGTTCGAGCAGGTGTTTTTCTTTGTCAATGACTTCGCGCCCGACCCGTAACAGTTTGGACGTTCGGGTTTGCATGTTATCCTTCAAATCGTCCACGAGATGCGCCGCCTGGGTACGCGTGTCCTGCATCCGATCCACGGCCTTTTCTTTGAGTTCCATGCTTCTATCGCGGATCAAAGCCCGGGTTTTTTCCCCCGATTGCGGGGCGTTGAACAAAGCGACCAGCGCGCCTGCCAGTCCCCCAATCAAAAATCCGGTGATGCCTGTAAAAATGGTTTTTGTAATCATTAAGTGATCTCCTTACGAATGTAAAAATACTTGTTGTGGTCAAGCGTAAGCTGAAGGTCATTATAGAGTATGGGCAGAGGTTCGTCTTTAAGACGACCTGTTGTTTAGTTTAAGGCAATCTTAAGCCCTGTCCGACAATAGGGAAGGTTTCTTGGGTTTATAAAGAACGTCTTCCCTCCCTCTTGAACATTGAATTTGACGATTGTTTTCGGTAAAAGCCACGAAAAAAGAGCCTGTCATCCAGATGACAGGCTCTTTTTTTATGCTACGCCAACTAGCGCATCAAATCTTCTGCCAGGGCGATCAACCCAGCTTGATCGAGATACTCAATCGCCTGGACGTCGCCAAACTTGATGATCTCGTACCAAACGCCATCCTTCTCCCAACGCAGGCGCAGGACGGGGGCATCGGCATTCCAGGTAGCCTCGGTCGCATTCGGGAACACGACAAACGTGCCCTGGACGAACTCCCCGTCCAACTCCCCAATTTTGACGGAGATGATGAATTTTGCGGGGACGCTGTCCCAGTCGGATTGATAATACCCCTCCTGAGATTGGGTGATGTTCAGATGCCCGCCTTGATCGGATGTTTCGTATTCGAGATTGATTGTGCTCCCGTACAGCCTCGTGCCGAGGAAAGTAAAACCTTCCGGCACAAAGGACAGTTCAGCGGCGTCGAACCCGGCTTGAGCTTCGGCCTCGGCGACGGAGAGGAGCGAAGTGGGCTGTGGGGCTTGGGGTGACAAGGGGGCAAGGCTTGTGGCAATGGCAATCATGTCTTTTTTAGTAACCAAATCGGGCAGTCCCATGAATCGAAGTTCAAAAGCCATTCCGTTCATCTGCCAGCGCATCGTTTTGAGATAGGGATCGGGTTCCCAAACAGCCTCCGTTCCGTTCAATTTCCAAACGCCCTCTACATATTCGCCCAAGACGTTGCCAATTTGAACAACTTCCACGTTTGCGCTGGCTCCTACCAATTTGCAGAATTCGCAATCCGGTGTTTGAACAGGGGCCTCCCACAACGTAAACCCATTGCCTTCAACTTTCTCATAGTTATAGTAAAGGTCATAGAAAAGATAAGCGATTTTATTTTCAGGGTCAAAGTTTGCCCCTCGGAAGGTTAACTCATCAGGCAACCAGGTCGGTTCCAGCACGTCAAAGCCTACGACGGCTTCAACTTCGCTAACTGTCCGGTTGGCATCGTAGATATTATTAGGTTCCTCGGTGGTTTCATCGGGCGGGGGAGGCAGTTTTGAAGGATCTAAAGGGATGGAATCGCTCTCGGCACGTGTGAAGAATTGCAAGATTTCTTGAGCAAAAGAACGTCCTTGCGGAGTCGCCAAAGCGAGCGCAAAGAAGGCAATGACAGCGAACAAGGCAAAGGCAACGCGAGGAACGCGCCAATTTTTTGGGGTATTCATGGGGTTTACTCCTTGTGGGTTGGTTTGTTTTCCCGCAACGAGGGTTTGCACGTCCGGCCAGATATGGATGTCGGCGGAGGGGATTTCTTCATCCAACGCGTCTTGTAGGATAGTGTGGATTTTTTGGTTGTCCATCGGGGACTCCTGTTACCTTAAGGTGTTCATCAAACTTGCCAGCCGTTTGCGCGCGTCTCGCAACCACCATTTGATGGTACTGAGCGGGCGATCCATTTTGGCGGACATCTCCGCCTCGCTCAGGTTGAGGAAGTAGCGCATGACGATGACGGCGCGTTGATCGGGTGGGAGACTGCGAATCGCTTGCAAGATGATCTGGCGGGATTCCTTTTGTTCGACGATCTGCTCCGGGGAGGCGCTTGGATCGGTGAGCCATGCGGCGAGTTGGGCGGTGGGTTCGTCTAGATCATTCAGGGACACCTGGCGGCTTTGTTTTTTCGCCACTTTGAGTGCGTCGTTGACGACGATGCGGAAAAACCAGGGGGCAAACGGACGTCGTTCATCGAACTGGTGAATGCGTTCGACCACTTTGACAAACGCCATCCGGGCCACGTCTTCCGCCTGCACCCGATCTGAAACGATCAAGTATGCCGCGTGAACGGCCTGGGCCTGATACCGGTTGACGAGGGTTTCGAGGCCGGTGAGGTCACCTCGTTGAAGGCGGGAAATGAGGGGGCGATCTTCCATGCAGGGGGATGAATGTCGGGGACATTCATTTGGAGAGAATTCTCTACAAGTTAATATCCCGCTGGATGAAAAAAGATAGTGGGGGGTAGAAGAATTTTAGATAGTGCGGCCCCAATATAAAAAGTGACAGTCACTTTGAAGGTGGCTGTCACTTTTTATGTTTTCTTGTAGGGTTTCGAAGAAAATTACAACGCATATTCAGATATATTTGGAGAATCCCCGAAAAAGGCAATTGAATGAAACCATTATTGTGTGAACGCAGCCACAGGCACGGATTCTTGCCGTGTATAAGGCTTTTTTCCTGTTGCTATTTCTTCGACACGATGTAATAGAGAAGCGTGATAATACCGGTGTCCACACTCATCACAAACTCCCACCGGGACGTTTTCGAGAATGACAAAACCAGTCCGGTGTTTAAATACTTCTTGTTTCAGGATTTTTTCCCGAACAGTACCATTACAGTATTCACACTTATATCCATACATTTCGATCAACCTTTTTAGGTCACTGCATATACAGTGATAATGAGATAAACATTTTGTTCAGGAAAACAGCCTACTACACCTACTTCTGTCTTTCGATCTTTGGCATAGCCAATGACCGTGTAACGAATTCCTCTTGGGTCATCCGTTTCAATTTTCGTCATCTGCCCTGTAAAAATAGCCGACTCAATGTCGTAAATGCTCAAAAAATCTTCGACCATTTCATCAATTGCATGGCTTGTCAGGTCGTAATTTCCATTTAGGATTGCGAGGCGAATTTTTTCGAGTATATGGCGTGACATTTTTCACCCCTCTATTTTACCATCGCCTCCAACACCAACTCCGCGACATCCTTCACCTGCATCTCGGAGTTCGCCCCCTTCGCCGCGTCCGTCATCATCGTCATGCAGAAGGGACAACCGACGGCGAGGGTGCCTGCACCGGTGGCTTGTGCTTCTTTGAACCGGGTCTCGTTGACCGCCGCGGTGCCGTGTTCCTCTTCCTTCCAGGCTTGTCCGCCGCCCGCGCCACAGCAGAACGATTGTTTTCCATGATTGGGCATTTCGAGCCGGGTGACGCCGATGCTGTCGAGGGTGATGCGCGGGGCGTCCACGATCCCGTTTTGGCGTCCGAGGTAGCAGGGATCATGGAAGGTGACTTTTTCCAGCATCTTTTGGGCGTCGAGTTTCAGTCGCCCGCTCCCGACCAGTTCGTTGATCAGTTGCGTGTGGTGGAGCACTTCGTAGTTGCCACCAAACGCGGGGTATTCGTTCATGAGCGTGTGCAGACAGTGGGGGCAGTTCGCCACGATACGTTTCGGGCCACCGTTCAAGGTGACTTCGTTCAGGATTTCGACGTTGGCGGTGGCCAATTCAAAGAAAATATGCTCGGCTCCGGAACGGCGAGCGGAATCCCCGGTACATTGTTCGCCCTCGCCCAACACGGCGAAGTTGACGCCCGCTTTGTTCAGGATTTCGGCGAAGGCGCGGGCGGTTTTCTGGGCACGGGAATCGGTCGCGGCGGCGCACCCTACCCACCACAGGATCTCCGCTGTGGGGTTCTCCTCAAAGGTCGGGACTTCCAACCCGTCCGACCACTTCATCCGTTCGGCGGGGGAGACGTTCCACGGGTTGACGTTGCGTTCCATGCCTTTGTAGGCGTTTTGCAATTGGGTGGGGAATTCGTTGTCCATCAGCACCAACGAGCGGCGGATGTCCAAAATATCGCGCATCGGTTCATTGCCGACCGGGCAGATGTCCGTACACGCGCCACACGCGGTACACGCCCACACCGCTTCGGGGGTGATGGCAAATTCGAGCAGGGTTTGGGAGCTTTCTTCTCCGTTCGCGATCCGCGTCCCTTCCTGGTTGAGGAAATACCGTTTGTTGATCTCCAACGCCGCGGGGGACAGCACTTTGCCGGTGTTGTACGCCGGACAAACCTGTTGACAACGGTTGCACATGATACACGCATACGCGTCCATCAATTGTTCGTACCCCAGATGCTCCAACTTCGTCGCCCCAAACTGTTCGATTTTGTCATCTTCAAAGTTGATGTACGAAAGCTGTCCGGGGGAGCGGCGTTCGGGTTTGAGCAGGAAATTGAGCGGGGCAAAAAACAGGTGAATGTGTTTGCTGTACGGGAAATAGGGGACAAAGACCAAGATCAGCCCCAGCGCCATCCAAAACGAAACGTGAACCGCCCCAGTCAGCGCACCTTCGCTCCACCCTGCCCACAGGCCACTGACCATCGAGGCGAACGGTTGCCACGCATCGAAGTGCCCTTCCTGCGCGATTTCAAACGACGTGCCGAGGAAACGGAACCCGATGTGGAACAGAATAAACGTCCCAACGATGAGGGAGTCCCGTTTGATGCCCATCCGTGCTTTCGGGTGAAGCAGAGTCGTGTCACGGGTGGTCAATTCCGGTGCCCTGAACACCCCCCGCCGAATCAGCAAAGCCGCCATCCCCACCAAAACCGAGACGCTCAGAATATCCGCCCCCAAGCGGTACAGATTCCCGATCACGTTATCCCCCAGGAATTTCCCGCCAAAGTAACCCTGGTACACATCGCCCATGTTGACGAGCAGAAAATACATGAACCCCCACGCGACCATTGCGTGCAAAATACTGGGACCAAGGCGGATACGCCACGTCGGCGTAAGAGCCACGGTTTTGACCAACACTTCCACCAGGCGTTTTTGGGCGACTTTCCAATCCGGTTTGCCATGCCCGCGGCTGAGGATTTTCACCAGCCGGTCATAGGCTTTCCAGGCGGCATAAACGGTCGCGAGGACAGCGAGTGCAAAAAGAATTTTTTCGATGAGGGTGAGCATAGGGGTCTCCTGAGCGAATTAGATTAAGACAGCCTTAAGTTTCGCAAGTATAACACACTGCGTCATGGGGAAGAAAGGTTTTTTTAGGTGTGTTGCACCTTATGGGTGAGCATCCAAATAATCCACCGCCGCTTGAATGGCGGGGTCGGTTTCAAACGTGATATCTTCCCAGTTGACGGGGATTTCCAAGTCGGGCACGATGCCGGTTTGTTCCCAATTCTGATCGGGGTGGTTGAGCGGGCGGAAGGAGTCATGTGCGATCCAGGCGCGGGAACCGTCCTTAAAATCGTACCCCCACAGGGTTTCCACGTTGCCATTCGTCGTTTGACCGATCAAGTACGCGCGTCCCAGGTCTTTCAGCACGCCGGAAAATACTTCGCCATAGCTGATCGTGTCCAGCCCAACCAGCACCACCAGCGGCACCGTTTGTGATCCGGCGATGTCCTGGCCTTGAATCGTCAGCGTGCGTTCGTTCTTTCGGCTGATGAAGGCCCCTGCCGGGCCGTCAATGAAGTAAGCCAGGGTTTTCTTAAGCATGGTATCCACGCCCCCCTCGTTGATCCGATTGTCTACGATGACTCCATCCAGAGGCGCTTCGGCGGACATCGCTGACAGAGCCGCTCCGACTTGATCGGCAATGGTGCCATCGGAAAACGTGGCGATCAGCACGTAGCCGATCCGCTTTCCCGCGGGGGTGGTGATCACCTGATAGGGCACGGGCATTGAGCCGGAGATGCGGCGGCGGGTGAGGGTCAGCTCCCGCGGTTCCCCGCCCGGGGTGCGTACGGTGAGCGTGACCGCCGACCCCTCCGGGCCACGGATGATCTCGCGGACGAACCCGTTTTCGTTAATGATCGGCAATCCATCCACGGTCAAGATGCTATCGTGCGCCTGTAATCCCGCTTCCTCCGCGGGGCTGTTCGGGAAGACGAAAAGGATCACCATCGCGTCATTGGCTTGCGTGGCTTGTGAAAAGATACCAATGCCTGCGTAATCCAGATTCCCGGCGAGTTCGGCTTCTTCTTCGGCGACATTGGCGGGGGAGAGAAAGACGGAGTGCTCATCCCCCAGTGTAAAGATCATCTCGTTCATCGCCTGATAAAATTCGTCGGGCGTCATCCCTGCCTCGACGCGGGCGCGGTACGCCTCCCCCACGGCGTCCCAATCCACGCCGTTGAAGTCCGGGTACAGGTATTCTTCGTTGATCGTGCGCCATACCTCTTCAAAAATGTCGAGTTGGAGCGACGTGTCCACGTCCACCGTCGGCGTAGGCACGGGGGTGAGCGTTTCAGAAAAACGAAGACCCTGGGTGATCGTTTGGCACGCCAGGGTCAGGGTGAGGAGGAGGGTGAGGAGGAGGGGTTTACGGAGCGTGTGAGGCATAGTATTCAGTGGTTAATCATCAGTATCCAGTATTTAGCGTTCAGTTTACCACACTGGAAACTAACTCCTGACTACTGATCACTGACCACTGAATACTGGATACTGACCACTGAATACTGATCACTGAATCACGCGCCGCCCGAGCCGTACAACGACGGATCAGTGGGGGTGAGGCCCGACGGATCGTGAACGTAGACCTGATCGCCAATCTGCGCCCAGTTGAACAACCACTGCGAATCGCCGGGGGAAAGATTGACGCATCCGTGCGAGCGCGGGTAGCCGTACCCGGTATGCCAGTACGCCCCATGCAGGGCGCGGGCTTCGTCGAAGTACATCGTCCAGGGGACATCTTCGAGGTAGTAGCGGTCAGAGCCGTCGGCTTCAAAACTGCCGGTCATGTAGGTGGTGTCCAGTTTTTCGTAAATGGCAAACAGGCCGGGGCGTGTCCAGAAGGGATCGATGCCCGTGGAAATGACGGTGGCAAAGACCATGCGCGTCCCCTCGTACGCGACGATGGTTTGTTCGTACAGATTGACATCCAACCAGCGTGGGGTGTTGACCCCCTCGGGCGGGGTGGTGCGCGGATAGACGATGGAAATGTACCGTTTTTCGATCCACTCGCCCGGACGAATCATGACCCATTCGAGGTTTTCCGCAGTCCGCTTGTCGTAAATCTGGTAAATCTCAAACCGATTCACCCACTGGCCGGTGTTGTTGTCTAAAACGGTGTAACTGGGGGAGGTTTTGGTTTCGACGGGTTGCAAAATCCACCCGAACGGGTTGCGCGGGGATTGATCGAACAACAATCCCTGAAAGGTCGGGGTGCCGATCCGGTGAACATCGTACGCGTTCATCCACCCACCGGATTCGATCTCGTACACCCGCACTTCGTTCACGACTTCGGTGGTGGTATAGGAAATATATTCGAACGCACCATTCATCCGACGCACGGCGTTTTTGGCGCGGGCGGCATCTTCTTTGCTTCCGTACACAGGCGCATTCGCGGTCACTACCTCCCCGTACAAATAAGGCAGATAATTCAACGTCGGGTCGGGCGGGCGGTACACCAGCGGTTTCATGGGGAGGTGAATGCCCAGGGCTTCCATTTTTTTGAGGTAATGGGCCGGGCCAAGTTCCAAACAGTCCCCGACAATTCCGGGTTTGCATAACACAGCCCCATCCGCAGGTTCGGTATAGGTCACCGGGTCTTCCGCGTGGGCGGGTTGCCCGGCGGAGAGGGAGAAGAGAGAGAAAAAAATAAAAATGGTCAGGAGAAAACGTTTCATAGGGTCAAATACCTCGTTTGGGATTCCAAACGGTTGAATTATTCAAAAGGGTAACTGTTCAGCCTAGAGAAGAAAGTTCCGAAAAAAGGATGGGTGGGGGATAGCCATCCCCCACCCATCCTTTTTTCGGGGAATTCTCCAATTATATAAGACGAACTCAAATTCCACATGAGTCAGGGCTTAAGACGCCACTTCTTCGGGTTGTCTTACGCTGTCTTCCATCCGCACCCGGCGAAGCGCCGCGAGGGCAAACACATTGAACCCCACCGCGACGATGGCACTCGCAAAAATTCCCCACGCAAATACCGGGGTTGCCAACCAGCCCGCCAATGCCCGCCCGAACGAAAACCCGGCGACATTCACCGCGAGCAGGGTCGCGCGGCGTCCGGGCATGATCTCCGTCATCAACGGAATGGCGCTGACGATGGTGAACTCAAACGTGATGTAAAACAGAAATAAGCCCACCAATGCCCCCGGCAGGGTACGCCCGATGATCGGGAGCGTGAGTGCCATCATACTGTTCAAAATCAGCCCCCCGGTAATCGCGCGGGTTTTACCCACCCGGTCGGTGATCGCGCTAACGAGCGATTCCCCACCCAGTTCCGAAACGCCAATGACGAGCGGGGCCAGGGCGAGGGCGGTCAGTTGCAGGTTGAAACTCTGCTCCAGCCACACACTGAAGACGATGTTGATGGTTTCGTTGGCCGCGCTCATGCACAGGCCAAATAGTAAAGCCGCCACGGCAGAAGGGTGCGTCAGAATCTCGCGCACGCCGGAGAAAAAACTGGGTCTGTGAGGGGGGATGCCTTCAACCGGTTGCGAATGCTGGGGTGTCTCGGAAATTTGGCGGTTGATGAAGAGGATCGCGATCACCGTTAACCCCGCGAGGAGGGGGAAAGGGGCCATCCACCCCGCGCGGGCGATGAGAAATCCGGCGAGGGGAATCCCCACGATAAAACTCAGCGACCATCCGAATTCGATCAGGGCAATCGCCTGCCCGCGTTGTTGGTAGGGGACTTGGTCCCCCAGATAGGCGTAAATGGAAGGATCGAGAATGTATTTCCCCGTAGTGCAGAGAAGCATCGCCGCGACCAGCGCCGGAAACGTCGGCCACAGAATGACGAGGCTCGTGCCCAACAGGAAAACGGATAAACCCAACAGCATCCCAAACTTCCGCCCGCGCTGATCGGAAATGGACCCGATGAATGGACTGGCGACCCCTAACAGCGACCGAAGAGCCAGCGCACGGGTGAACGTGGTCACATCCACGCCCACGCCGCGGGCAAACGCGGGCAGGAGCGCGTACACCATCCGGTGCATGGTATTGACCAGCGTGCGGATGAGGGTAAAGAGAAGGATTTTCAGCCGAATATTTTTAGGCATAGGGGATAATAAAAAAAAATAGGCGGGGTTGCAACCCCGCCCACTCTTCAAGCGACGATTAAAGCATCGTCATTTGACACGTTCAAACTGCCGCCACCACCGCGCCATTTGGTACGCGGCCAGCAAAGTGAGCGCGGTCAACCCCCCGAAAAAGAGTTGAATACGCCAGGCCTCGGAGTTCAAAATGGGGGAGGGAGGGTGCATCACTTGCTCCGCGCCGCGTAAGGCCAACAACAAAGCGGCGGCAAAAATGACATTGGCCCCCGAGGCCCATCGCGGCGCTTCGAGCAGAGTGGCGCCGATTTGAAGCACCAGCCCTCCCAGCGAAAAAACAAACGCGACGCGCCAGCGGGGTTCGGCGAGAAACAGGCCATTCCAGTTTGTTTGCATCGCCCACAACGAAATGGGCAAGTAAGTGATCCAGAAAAACAACCCCGTGCGCCCCAGGGAACGCGACCAACTGTGCCACGCGATCCGGTGGGTAATCACGTCAGGGGCAAAATCCTGCACGAGACCGATCAACCCCGTCGCCGCGGCCAGGATAATGCCCACCATCGCCGCCCAAACCCACGCGCCGTGCAGATACACCACGCGGACATTGGTGCCCAACGATTTTTCCGCCGGGCCAAACAACGCAAAGGCGGCCACCGCCACCAACGAGAGAAAAAACCACAAAACAGGAGATTTTCGATTCATAGAAAGATTCATAAAGAGGAGGTAACTACTCATGCAGAGTAGAGATTTCGGGAAATTTAGCGTGGCGGCCAGGCATAAATCGCGGCCTGATTAGGCGTAAAACTAGCCACCCGGCCCGTTTTGACCAAGATTTTTAGCTCATCATTGGTGAGGACGTGTCCATATTCATCCGGGCCATAACAGATGAACTCGCCCGACAACAATTCCTGCGCCATCCCCTCCCCCCAATCCAGGGCCACGGTGCCATCATTGAGCATAAAAAACCATTTGCGGTTAATCCACATCAGAGTTGTGCTAGGGTCTCCCATGGGGTCAATGATACTGGAAAAATTTGAAACCGCAAAGAGAATCATAATTGTCAATTCTGAATTCTGAATTCCGAATGCTTAATCGTTAAAGGCGACTTGGTCGTAACATCCTCCCCATGGATCATTAACCGTTGACCATTCACCATTGTAGCTACTCACCAAGAGTAGGAATTTCCGAAAAAAAAGGATGGAAGGGGGAATGTACATTCCCCCTTCCATCCTTTTTTTTTTCGAGGTTTATCTCTTTGAGCGTGAGTAATTACTCACCATTGATAATTCTTGATGGTATCATACCCCGTCTATGACCACGGAAAACCAACCTCCTGTTTGCGACTATGAAGGCTCAA
>WBZL01000581.1_pt1 | contig 40956 bp, 35 predicted proteins | sample 5204291 | NCBI WGS metagenome assembly WBZL01 (sample SAMN12344345, study PRJNA552823) | activated sludge metagenome | biome: Activated sludge suspended growth; feature: Nitrification reactor; material: Wastewater; isolation source: activated sludge from nitrification reactor of wastewater... | reverse complement strand
TCCGGCCACGGTGCCCTCGACGGCGACGAGCGCTACTTCTTGCTCCCGCACGACGCCTCACCGCAGTCCTTGCCTGACACGGCACTACCAGCTGAAAGCCTGATCGAGCATCTACGGGCAATTCGCGCTCAGCGCCTGCTGGTGATTCTCGACAGCTGTCACTCGGAAGGCATGGCCGAAGCCAAGGACGTAGCCGCCAGTCGGCTTCCCCGCGGCTTCTCCAAGCGAGCACCACCCATCAAGCTCCAGCAAGCGCTGGCTGCAGGCAGTGGTCGGGCGGTGCTCACTTCCTGTCGTGGCAGCCAGGTCTCCTGGATCCTCCCCGGTCACCGACTTAGCTTGTTCACCACTCACTTAGTCGCCGCCCTCAACGGCGCCGGTAGCCCGGAGGGTGAGCGCCTCGTACGCCTCTCGCACCTTTTCGGCTACGTAAGCGCCACCGTCTACAAGGCGAGCGAGACACTGCCGCAGGCGCAAACGCCCTTTCTAAAGTCGGAGACCGAGGACTTTCCGATCGCGCTGGTTCGGGGTGGCCTGGGGACGAGAAAGAAGCCTGCGAAGGAAGAAGTGAGCGAAGCGGATAGCGCTCGTGGTGCCTCACCCGTACAGCTCATGATCGACAGCCATTCCGTCCACGGGGGAGACCAGAGCATCAACCTCGGAGGCAGTGGCAACCGCGTGTCTGGCGGCATCTCCTACACCACTACTCGGAGCAACGACCAATGAGCTCGCACGACACGCGCGGTGGCGACCAGAGTATCAATCTCGGCGGCGAGGGGAACATCGTCCACGGAGGGATCCATCTCACCTTGGGCGAGCTGGATCAAGTCGACCAAGCTCACAAAATCGTACTCCGCACACGTTTCGAGCAACAAGTTCGGGACTTTCCAGAAAATGCCGGCTACCAGTTCGCCTTGGGGCTCAGCTACCTCGATCTGAAGCTGTATGACCTGGCCATCGAGAGGTTCAAGAAGGCTCTGGGACAGGGAGCCAACGAGGCTGACCTCCTCTACTATCTGGCCTTAGCAAACCTACGAGGTAAGCCTCTCCGGACCCTCACCCTCGCCTTGGCCCGCGAGGCTCAATCACTTATTGAGGCGGCCATCGAAGGCAAGCAAGAACACGGCCACTACTATCTTCTTCTCGCGTTGATCAAGCGCGACTTTTTTGCCATCAATGGTCTAAGAGTAAGTCCGCCACCTTGGGATGACTTGCTCGCGAAGGCACTCGAGGTAGGCGTTGGCGCTGGAGAGCTACGACAACTTGTGAGACATGTTCATCTCGACCTCTCATCCGAGGTCGCGACCAGAGAGTGAGCAGCAAACTCGAATGGTGTCGCCGAATAGGAACGGACACAGCTAGCGGAACACGAAAGGAGAAATCTCAATGGATTCTGCCACAGAAAAGAAGAGCCGCGAAACGTCGCTAAGGAAGTACTTCGCCGAAACGAGAGCCAAGAAGCTCAGAAACATAGGGATCGTCCTGCTAGGCGTAGCCGTCGCCATTCTCCTCGCGAACCTCTCGGCCGGCCACGGCGACAGCAAACACCCAACCGGGTTGGGCTGTGCAGTGATGAACCTGGTGAGTTTCGGAGGCCCAGGACTAGCGATGATCCTGATTGCGTTGCGAATGTACAGGCCTCAGCCTACTGACGCAGAAGTCGATGCCTGGTTCACTGAAGCCAGAACGAATCTCGTCGGCGAAGCTGTCAGGTCACTGGGCATCAGCGAAGATGAACTTGTCTCGGAGCCACTGGTAGTTACCGGCCCAATCCTATGGAAGACGCCCGGCATTCCGGACAGGGATCTGGCTCTCAAGCGAGGAGCCGATGGAGTTGCTCGCTTCAGCGTCTACAGACTATCTGTCATCGTATTTACCGACCGCCATCTTGGAGCGTTCGCCACCGATTACAACTTCATCAAGGACGTTCACCTCAATGATTCAACGCGGGAGTATCACTACCGCGACGTGGTTTCCGTGTCCACCAGCGAAGAGTCTACCTCGTATACACTCCCCACAGGCGAGAAGTTGACTAGTGTCCAGGAGTTTCGCCTCTCGGTAGCCAGCGGAGAGTCGATCGCCGTCGCCATCGACGCAGCGCAGATCCGAAAGCTCGCAGGAGTGGACTCTCTCACCTCGACCGGCGCGGAGCAGGCTGTTCAGGCCATCCGCGCCATGCTCCGTGAGAAGAAGTCCTAGACGAAAGCGGGAGGTTCTGATCGCGGAGACAGCGCGGCTCAAGAACCTCCCAGGGGTGGCGTGAAAGCAGGAGAATGACCGGCCCCTCGCCTCACTTCTCTACCCGACGGCCCGCTCTACTCCGCCCTGAGCGCCGCCACCGGCGCGATCTGGGTGGCGCGTTTGGCCGGGATCAGATTCGCCACCAGGGCGACGGCGGCGAGCAGCAGGGGGACCAGGGTGAAGGTCACGAGGTCGGTGCTGGCGATGCCGTAGAGGTAGCTCTTGAGGGCCTGGGAGGCGAGAAGAGCGAGGCCGATGCCCACGGCCATCCCGACGCCGACCAGGGACATCCCCTCCCGCACGACGAGGCGCACGACCTTCCCGGCGTCGGCACCGATCGCCATACGGATGCCCACCTCGCGGGTACGCTTGGCCACCGAGTAGGCGACCACGCCGTAGAGCCCCACCGAGGCGAGCAGCAGGCCGAGCAGGCCCAGGCCGGCGAGGAGAGTGGCGGCCATGCGGGCCGGGAAGAGCATGAAGGCGAGGTGATCGCTCATCGTCTTGATGCCGAAGAGCGCCAGGTTGGGGTCCATCGCCTTGAGCTCACGCTCGACCACGTTGAGGAGCTCGCGCTCATTGCGCTGGCTGACGACAACGACCGTCGCCATCTCGGAGTACTGCTGCAGCATGCTGCGATAGACGTAGGGGCGCGGATCCTCGCCGAGGGTGCGGTACTTGCCGTTCGCCACCACCGCCACCACGGTCTCCCACGGCTTGTCCTTGCCGAAACGCACCCGCTTGCCGAGGGCCGACTCGCCGGGCCAGAAGCGCTCGGCCGCCGCCTGATTGACCGCCACGACGGCCGAGGTCTCCGGGCCATCAGTCCACGAGAAGTCGCGACCGGCGGTGACGGCGATCCCCATGGTGTGGAAGTAGGCGGGGCCGACCTCCGTCGTATCGACCTCGATGCCGTCCTTCTGGTCCTCCGGCAGAGGCTGGCCCTCGATCTCGACATCGTCCGTGCGGATCTCGCCAGCGAGGGGGAGCGACTCGGCGAGGGCTACGGCCTCGACGCCGGGCAGGGCCGAAAGCCGCTCGCTCACCTCGCGGTAGAAGCGGCGCCCGCGGGCCTCGTCGTAGGCGCCACCGAGGCCCAGCGGCACCTGGGCCACCACGCCATTTCGGAGAGAAAAGCCCGGGTCGATGCTCTTCGCCTGGCCGAGGCTGCGGAGGAACAGGCCGGCGCACAGCAGCAAGACGGTCGACAGCGCCACCTGCGAGACCACCAACAGGTTGCGTAGGCCGAAGCGGCGGTGGACACGGCCGGCGGAGGCGTCGCTCTTGAGCGCCGTCACCAGCTGCGGGCGCGACGACTGGAGGGCCGGCGCCAGGCCGCAGAGGAGGCCCGTGACCAGCGCCAGCAGCAGGGTGAAGCCGAGCACCCGGCCGTCGAGCGAGACGTCGAGGGCGAGGGGGATCGGCAGCGGCGGCTTGAAGCTGACCAGGAAGCTCGCCGTCCAGATGGCGAAGAGGAGGCCCAGGGCACCGCCGGCGCCGGCAAGCAGGAAGCTCTCGGCAAGCAGCTGGCGCACCAGCTGCCAGCGGCTGGAGCCCACCGCCAGGCGCACCGCGATCTCGCGGCCGCGGTCTGAAGAGCGGGCGAGCAGCAGGTTGGCGATGTTCGAGCAGGCGATCAGCAGCACCAGGCCAACGATCGCCATCAGGAAGCCCGCGACGCCGAAGAGGTAGCCGTCGATGCCGGGGTTGAGCGCCACCTGGGAGACGGGCACGGTGGTGAAGGCATGGTTCTCGTTGCTCTCCGGGTAGGCAACGGCAAGCTGCTTGGCGAGGGTCGCCACCTGCGCCTCGGCCTGGTCGCGGCTCATCCCCGCCGCCAACCGGCCGAGCACGAAGAGCGAGCGGCTGCCGCGCTCCTTGAGGTTGCCGTGGGTCTCGAGGGCGTCGTGCATCAGCATCGGCACCCAGTAGTCCGCCACCAGGCCGGGGATGGCTCCCTTCGCCTTCGCCGGTGCCACGCCGATGATGGTGAGCGACTTGCCGTTGAGCTTGAACGTGCTGCCAAGCACTGCGGGGTCGGCGCCGAAGCGCTTGCGCCAGAAGCGCTCGCCGAGAACCACCACCGGTTGAGTGCCGGCCGGCAGGGCGTCCTCGGCGGCGAAATCACGGCCGAGCACCATCGGCAACCCCATCAGCCGGAAGTAGTTGCCCGTCGCCTCCTGGCCGAAGAGGAGCTCCTGGTGCTCATCGCCCTCCCAGCTCCCGGCCGAGACGTTGTAGGCCGCCACGTCGGAGAACGCCGTGGTCTTGTCGCGCAGGTCGAGGTAGTCCGGGAAGGAGAAGGTCGCGTAGCGAAAACGCTCATCCCCGCAGTAGACGGCGAGCACGCGATCCGGCTCCTTGGCGACGTTCTGCTTGAACAAGACGGCGTTGACGATCGAGAAGATCGAGCTGTTGACGCCGATCCCCAGGGCGAGGGAGAGCACGGCCAGGGCATTGATCCAGGGTCGGCGGGCAAGCTGGCGGCCGGCCAGGCGAAGCTCGCGGAGCAGTTCGGACATGGGCTTCCTCCTCTTCGGTCCTTGAGACGACGGTGCGCGTGGGCAGGTTCCCGCGCTCGCCTGCCTAGCGGAACGCCGGGAGGAGCAGAGTGTTACGGGCCCGCACGTTTGGGCCCTCACCCCTGGCCCCTCTCCCAGCCCTCCCATCCTTCCCCCCGGGAGAGGGGAACCGCCCGCCCCTGCCCGCATGACTGCCTCAGCAGCCGGCCCACCTGCTTGGGGTCGAGAAGCCACCCCCATCTGCGTTCCCCTACCGGAGTCTTCCCCTCTCCCGGTAGGCCGGGCGGTGGGTTGGGAGAGGGGCCAGGGGTGAGGGCCCAAGTTAGACTCCCGCCCCGATGCGCGCCTTCTACTGCGACACCTTCGTCCTCCCCCTGCCGGAGGGCCATCGTTTCCCGATGGCCAAGTACCGCCTGCTCCGCGAGGCCCTGGTGGCCCAGGGAGTGCTGACTCCGGGAGACCTCGCGGTGCCGGCGGCGGCGAGCGATGCCGAGCTCGCCAGGGCCCACCTGCCCGCCTACGTGGAGCGCGCCACGTGTGGGCGGCTCGACCGCGAGGAGGTGCGGCGGATCGGCTTCCCGTGGTCCCCGGAGATGGTCGAACGCTCCCGGCGCTCGGCTGGTGCCACCCTCGAGGCCTGCCGGGCTGCGTTCACGGATGGCTTCGCCGCCAATCTCGCCGGCGGCACACACCACGCCTTCGCCGACCACGGTGAGGGCTTTTGCATGTTCAACGACGCCGCGGTGGCGGCCCGCGTCTTCCTCGCCGAGGGCCGGGTTGGCCGTGTCTTGGTCCTCGACTGCGACGTGCACCAGGGCAACGGCACGGCTGCCATCTTCCGCGACGATCCCCGCGTCTTCACCTTCTCGATCCACGGCGCCAAGAACTACCCCTTCCACAAGGAAGCGAGCGATCTCGACGTCGAGCTGGCGGACCGCGCCGGCGATGGCGACTATCTGAGCGCGCTCGCGGCGGCCCTTCCTACCGTCTTCGCAGCACCCTTCGATCTGGCGATCTACGTTGCCGGGTCCGACCCCTTCCACGATGACCGTCTCGGCCGGCTGGCCTTGACCAAAGCCGGCCTCGAAGCCCGTGATCGCCTGGTGCTGGGCGCCTGCCGCGAGCGCGGCATCCCGGTCGCCGTCACCATGGCCGGAGGCTACGCCCGCAACATTGCCGACACCGTCGAGATCCACGCCACCACCGTGCGAGTGGCGGCCGAGCTGGCGAGCTAGGAAGCGAACTGCCCAGCGAGCGCTGTCTCGACCGCCGCAGCCACGGAGCGATGGCCAGCGGGAGTGAGGTGGCCGTCGAAGTCGTAGAAGGTCCGCTCGCCGCGGGAGGCCGCCGCGGCGAGAGCAGGAGTGACGTCGATGACCTGGACGCCGGTTGCCGCGAGGAGGGTGGCGAGGCGCCGGCGCGGCAGGCCGGTGTCGAAACGCTCCGCCGGTTCGCCGATCGCGGCGAGGGCACGGCTGAGACGGCTCGGCACCATCTCGAGGCTCGCCGGCAGGAGGATGACGGCGAGCTCGCTCCGCTCTCCGGCGGCGACGTCGCGCAGCCGCTCGACGCAACCGCGCAGCCGGTCGTCGGCAACGGCGATCGACAAAGGCTCCTGGCGCCGGAAGCCCACCATCAGCGACTCCACCATGCGGTTGCGCCGCGAGGCTGCGAGGCCCAACCGCCGGGCGAGATGCTGCGTGAGGGGGGAGCGACGGACGGTCCGCACCAGGTGCGAGGAGTCGTTCACCCGGCGGCGGAAGGCAGGCCACCAGCCGGCGGCCACGGACCCTTCGCCCAGGCGGCCGTCGACCACCCAGAAGGCCGCACGGTCCCGCAGCTCGTCCGTCTCGTCGTTGCCGGCGAAGACCGTGAGGAGGATCAGACGAGGGGCCAGCGCCGCGGCCAGGGGCAGGCCACGGTCGACGGCTTGGCAGACCCCGTAGCCGGGGACCCCGGCATTCGAAGGTGCGAGCCCACGCCGCGCGGCCAGGAGGGACAGGTAGGCCTCGCCCTCCTCTACCCCCCAACCGAAGGCGTAGGAGTCGCCGAGGCCGAGCAGGCCACGACCGCTGGCGGTCGAGCTCGCGCCGCGCAGGCCGCGGTTGTCGGTCCGCACGGCGACGGCGAACTCCCCCACACCCCGCAGGATGCCGGAGAAGTCAGGAGCGAGGGTGAAGCCGAGCTCTGGATCGGCCTGGTAGAAGCGGTCGCCCACCACGAGGTAGGCCGGGGCGAGCCAACGTAGCAGCGCCTCGGCGAGGAGCAGGCCGACGCTGGCGCTCACCATCACGAGGAGGAGGCGCCGGCCGAGGCCAGCGCGCGAGCTCCCATCGCCCTGTTGCATCAGCCGCCGCTCACAGCTCGTTGGGATCGGCGCCCACCACCGTGCGGGCCTCGTAGCCGCGCCGCTTGAGCTTGACGTCGACGTCTGCCAGGGCCTCCGGGTCGAGCCCGGCGGCGGCGTAAAAGGTCAGCAGGTACTGGCTGCGCAGCTCGCGGTTGATCTCATCGTAGGCGGTGGTCAGATCACCCGGGCCCTCGGCGTAGTAGAGCCGGCCGCCAGTCTCCTTGGTGACCGCCTCGAGCTCCATCACCGTTGCGCCGCGCAAGCCGCGGGGCCCACCGAGGGCGATGATGTACACCGGCACGCCCGTCCGCTTGGCATAGCTGATCGCCCGGTTGGAGCTGAACCGGCTGCCGTAATCATCGCCGTCGGTGAGCACCACCAGCGCCCGGCGGCCGGGGCCGTCCTGGTACTCGATGAGCGAGAAGATGATGGCGTCGAAAAGGGCCGTGGCGCCGTCGGCCCGCATGCCCCGGAAGCTGTCGATCAGCTCCATCACGTTGCCGGTCGCCCGGTGGCGCAGCCGCGGCCGGGTGGAGAAATCGACCAGGAACGCCTGGTCACGGTCCGACAGGGTGGAGAGCAGGAACTGCGACGCCGCTTGCCGCGTCTCGTTCATGATCATCTCCATCGAGGCCGAGGTGTCGATCACCAGCCCGAGGCGCAGGGGCACCTCCTCGGCGAGGCTCAGTCGCTCGATGGACTGCGGCTTGCCGGCCTGGCGCACCAGGAAGTCGTCCTTGGTGAGGTCCGTCACCTGCTTGCCGGCCTTGTCGGCGACGACGAGAAAGAGCTGGACGAGGGTGACGTCCACCTGCTCGACGAGGCCGCGGGCCCCGACCAGCCGGACATCCTCCGTCGTCGTGCCGTCGGCCAGGTAGGCCACGGCGCGCACGAAGTCGGAGCCGCTCGCCGCCTTGGCGTCGACCACGGTGCGGAACGGCGGTGCCGTGAAGCGTTTGACGAGCGTCTCGTTCCAGTAGATCTCCACCCGGTCGAGGCGGGTGCGTGGCGGCACCGAGACCTCCGCCTGGACATCCAGATCGGTCTCCTGGCTCGCCAACGGGTTGGCCGAGAGGCGCACGCGGAAGGCCCGGTTGACCTCGTTCACCGTCATCGCGTCGTCGCCCAGGCGGCTGCCGTCGGCCGCGAAAGCAGCGGCACTGATCCGTTGCGGCGTGCCTGGCCCGGCGAGCACGAGGCGGGCGTCGAAGGGCTCCTTGGTGGCGGTGGCCACCTCCTTGCCCGCGAGCGAGAACACCACCTTGGCGACCTCCGGGGCGCTCACCAGGGTCTCGATCTTGGTGGAGCCGGTGGGCTTGCGACTGCGCGGCGGCAGCAGGCGCAGCACCGCTCCCGGTGCCGCCGGCGGCGGCAGGATCGGTTCGGGGGCCGGCGCCACGCCGGGGGCCGGCAAGGCGGGGGCCGGGGCCGCGCTCCCAGGGCTGGCCTGCTGGCCGGCGAGCTGCTCGGGAGCCGGCTCGGCGAACACCGACCACAGCCCCGGCCGCACCGAGACGGCGGTCCCCGCGGGCAGGTCGAGGCGCTCGTCGCCGTCCTCGGCGACCGTCGCCCCCCACTTGCCGCTCGTCAGGTCTTCGACCACGACTCCGAAGTCTCGCACCTCACCCGGCACCTCCAGGCTCGCCTCGAACGACCAATACGGTGCGCGTTCCGCCTGCGGCGCCGCGATCTCTTCGTGGCGGATCCAGGTGTCGCCGTCCCGGCTCTCGACCACCAAGGAGACGCGGAAGCGGCGCGCCGGGTCGCTGCTCGGTAGGGCAGCAAGGTCGGCCAGCACCTCGAGGTTCACTTGCTGGCCGGCCGGCGTCTCGCCGCGGAAGAGGTAGAGGGCCTCGAGGGTCAGCTCACCGACCTCGTCGTCGCCGCGGAAGACCTGCTCCGCGCGGGACAGGGCCGTCTTGTCCTCACGCCCGATCTGGGGAGCGCCGCCGGTCGTCGGGCTCACCACGGCAACACAGAGGAAGATCACCAGGAAGAGGTACCGGGCCGGCGCTGTTCTCATGGGCGGCATGTTACTCGCTTCCCATTCTTACCTCGCGGTGCGGCCACCCAGGGCTGAGAGGATCACCTTCTCGTGGTAGCGTGCCTCGCCCGAGAGACGGAGATGGCCAGAGAGATCGACAGCACGAGACCTGCCGTGAGGGACCACCGTTGACGGGTCCTCGCCGCTTCGCCACCCTCGCCGGAATGGGATTGCTGCTCGCCGCCGCGCTGGCGGTCAGCCAGTGGACCGCGGCCCAGGAGCCACCATCCGCGGTCGCGGGCACCCGTTTCGGCGAGTCGCTCGAGGTACGGCTGGCGCAGATCTACGTCACCGTCACCGATCGCGATGGTCAGCCGGTCGGCGACCTGACCAAGGCGGACTTCGTGCTCAAGGAGAACGGCGTCGAGCAGCAGCTCGACGATGCCCGCCCCTCCTTCGAGCAGCCGGTGACCCTAGGGGTCGCCATCGACACCTCGGCCTCGATGTTCGTCAAGCTCGGCCCGGTAACCCGTGCCGCCGGCAGCCTGATCGGCGAGCTCTCGGCGGGCAAGGACCGGGCCTTTCTCGTCGGCTTCGGCCCGAGCCCTACCGTCTTCGCGCCGACCACCGGCGAGCTGCCGCGGGTCAAGGACGCCCTGCGCAGCCTCGAGGCTGCCGGCCGTACACCGCTCTGGGAGTCGATCCGCGTCTCCTTGGAGGAGCTGGCGCAGGCCGCTGGCAAACGGGCCCTGGTGGTCTTCCTCGATGGCGCCGACAGCGACGGCAGCCGCGCCTACCGCGCCTGCCTGCGCCAGGCGCGCCAGGTGGGCGCCCCGATCTACCTGATCGTGATGAACAACGAGGCGGCGCGCTCCGAGGGCCGCGACTTCCAGACCCGCACGTTCATCTCGCGGCTCGAGAAGGTGGCGGCGGCCGGCGGCGGCGACGTCTTCTACGTCCCCACGCAGGGCGACCTCACGCCGCTCTACCAGCGTATCGAGGCCGAGATCCGCAACGCCTACCTGCTCACCTACTACCCTCGTGTGCCCCTCTCTGCCGGCGGTGTGCGCGAGGTCGACGTCAAGGTCACCCGCCGTGGCCTCAAGGTGCGCAGCCTGACGCAGTACGAGCCTGGCACCTAGACCGCGCCCGACGCGGGCTCGGCAGCAGGGCCCAAGGGCGGGAATAGTCCGCCTGCCGCCGCTGTTTCGCCGGCAAACGGTTGGGGAGTAGCCACCCGCGCGTGCGGGGGGAGACGGCCGTCAGCACGGAAGAGCGAGCCCTCGCTCGACCCGGTCGCTCCCGCAAGCCATCTCGGCGTGCCGGCGAGACCACCGCGCCCCTGCGGGCGGCTGGTGTCGATCGCTGTCGTGCCTTCACTCGACCGCCACCTGCCGTCCCGCCCGACACTCTAGGAGGTTCCCGTGCTGTCCTCCCTCGGACCGTGGATCGCGTTCCTCGTCTTCGTCTTCCTCATGCTCGCCCTCGACCTGGGGGTCTTCCACCGCAAGGCACACGTGGTCTCGGTGAAGGAGGCCGCCGCCTGGAGCGCCGTGTGGGTAGCCCTGGCGATGCTCTTCAACCTGCTGCTCTACTTCTGGAAGGGGCAGCAGGCTGGCCTCGAGTTCCTGACCGGCTATCTGATCGAAAAATCGCTCTCGGTCGACAACATCTTCGTCTTCGTCCTGCTCTTCACCTTCTTCGCCGTCCCGACGATCTATCAGCATCGGGTGCTCTTCTGGGGCATCCTCGGTGCCCTCTTGATGCGCGGCATCCTGATCGGTGTCGGCGCGGTCCTGATCGAGAAGTTCCACTGGATCATCTACCTCTTCGGCGCCTTCCTGATCCTCACCGGCGCGAAGATGTTCTTCGTCGGAGATCGCCCTCTCGACCCCAGCAAGAACCCCGTGCTGCGCCTCGTTCGCCGCCTGATGCCGGTGACCGAGACCTACCATGGCGAGCACTTCTTCGTCCGTGCGGCCGGCAAATGGGTGGCGACCCCCCTCTTCCTCGTCCTCCTCCTCGTCGAGACCACCGATCTCATCTTCGCCGTCGATTCGATCCCGGCGATCTTCGCGATCACCACCGATCCGTTCATCGTCTTCACCTCCAACATCTTCGCCATCCTCGGCCTGCGCTCGCTCTATTTCCTGCTCGCCGGCGTGGTCACCAAGTTCGTCTACCTGAAGCCGGCGCTCGCCGGGATCCTCTGCTTCGTGGGCGCCAAGATGGTCCTCGTGGACGTCTACAAGGTGCCGATCGCCGCTTCCTTGGGGGTGATCGCTGCCACCTTGGGGCTCGCCGTCGCCGCCTCGGCGCTCAAGACGCGCCGCCTCGCCAAGGCCACATCGTAGGCGAGGCGGTATACTTCGCCTTTCCCTGACTGACGGATCGACTGCGAGAGAGCTCGGCTCACCGCGACACGGCGACCACGACCGACGACATGGCGGAGAAATCGCGGCTTTCAGCGCTGCTGACCCGAGATCACAAGCGGCTCGCCGAGATCTACCTCGAAGAGGGCAAGCGCGCCGAGGCGGTCAAGGCGCTGGCCAAGGCGGGCGAGTGGAAGCGCGCCGGCGCCCTCGCCCTCGAGCTCGGCCAGGCGCAAGAGGCGGCCAACATCTTCTTGCGCGGTGCGCTCGGTGCCGCCGCCGAGCCCCACCTCGGCGCCAGCCCGGCCCACGCCGGCGAGGTCCTCTCCTCGACGGGCCATCTCGAGGAGGCACTGCCCTTGCTCGAGATCGGCGGCTCGCACCGCGCCGCCGCCATTCTCGCCCTGCGGCTGCGCCAACCGGCGCGCGCCGCCGTGCTCTTCGAACGGGCGCGCGAGTTCGAGCAGGCCGCGGCCTACTACGAGGAAACCGGCCGCCTGCAGGACGCCCTGCGGGTGCTCAACCAGCACGCCAACCGCCTGGCCTCGGCCCAGCCGGGGCCGCGCGCCCGCAACCTCGAAGAGGCCCGCCGCGCCGTCGACCAGAAGCGGTCGGCCCTCCTGGCCCGCATCGGCAAGAGCGAGGAGGCGCTCGACCTGATGCGCGGCACCGGGATGACCCCGAAGACGGCCAAGGTGCTGGAGGAGACCGGCCGCTTCCGCGAGGCGGCCGAGGCCTTCCTGGTGGCCGGCTCGCCGCAGGACGCCCTGCGCCTGGTCGGCAAGGCGCAGGGCCTTGCCCCGCGCACCCTGGCGGAGATCTACAAGCAGAACGGCCACGCGGCACCGGCGGCCCGCCTCCTCGCCCAGCTCGGTGACCTGCCGGCGGCGGCCGCCGCCTTCGAGGAGGCCGGCGAGTGGGAGCAGGCGGGGCAGGCCTGGCTCGCCACCCGCGAGCCGCTGAAGGCTGCCGGCGCGTACCTGCGGGCACGCCGCCTTCACGAGGCAGCGCGCTGCTTCGAGCAGGGCGGCGATCTGGCGCGGGCCGGTGAGGCCTACGCCGCGGCCGGAGACCAAGAAGCCGCTGCCAAGGCCTTCCTCCACGCCGGCCAGCCGATGGTCGCCTCCACCCACTTCCTCAACACCGGCAACCGCAGCGGCGCTGCCAAGGCCCTGCAGCAAGTGGCGGCCGGCGACGGGGATTTCGCCCGCGCCACCCTCCTGCTGGTGCCCCTGCTGATGGATGAGGGCTTGCTCGACGCCGCCCTCCACCGCGTGCGGATGCTGGCGCCGCCCCGCGACGGCTCGGACACCGAGGGCCTCGATCGGCTCTACTGGGAGGCCCGCGTGCTCGAGGAGCAGCAGCAGGGGGACGAGGCTCTGGTCTGCTTCCAGCGGCTCGTCGCCCTGCGCCGCGATCACCGCGACGCCGTCGCCAGGGCGCAGGCCCTGGCCGCCCGCCGCGGCGCCATGGGCGGGGCCTCGATCCGCCTGCCGGCGGCGGGTGCCGGGACCCTCGGCGGCGCTCCCGCGACGCTCGCGCAACCGGCGGCCCCCAACCCGCAGCCGGCGCCCGCCATCGGTGGTCCGCTGCCGGCAGGCTATCTGCTCGCCGGGCGCTACGAGATCCAGGGCGAGCTTGGCCGTGGCGGCATGGGCCAGGTCTACCGGGCCTTCGACCGTGAGCTCGGTGAAGTAGTGGCCGTGAAGACCGTGATCCAGCGCGCGGACGCCGCGGCCAGCGACGACGAGGAGAGGCTGGTCCGCGAGCTGCAGATCTGCCGCCGGATCACCCATCCCAACGTCGTGCGGGTCTTCGACCTCGGGCGGGTAGATGGTGGCATCTTCATCACCATGGAGCTCCTCGAGGGCACCCGGCTCGACGGCCTGATCGGGCGCAATCGCCAGGTCTCCCTCGCTCGCGTCAAGGCGATCCTGGCCGAGATCTGCGCCGGGCTCGAGGAGGCCCACGCCCTGGGGATCGTCCACCGCGACCTCAAGCCGGGCAACATCATGGTGACGCCCAAGCGGCTCAAGATCCTCGACTTCGGCATCGCGCGCATGGACGGCTTCGACACCCGCCTGACCCGCACGGGGTTGGCCGTGGGCTCACCTCTCTACATGTCGCCCGAGCAGATCCAGGGCCAGCCGCTCGACGGCCGCTCGGACCTCTACTCGCTCGGTGTGTTGGCCTTCACGCTGATCGCCGGCCGCGAGCCCTTCGTGGGCAACAACGTCAACATGATCGTCCTCGACCACCTGCAAACGGCACCCCCCGACCTGCGCAGCCTCCGTGCCGAGCTGCCGCCGATCTGGCAGGGCTTCGTCGCCAAGCTGCTCGCCAAGGAGCGCGAGGACCGCTACGCCTCGGCGGCGGAGGTGATCGCCGTGCTGCCCCAGCTGCCGGCATAGGCGGCCGAGAGAGCTGACGTGCGAGCATCTGATGCAGGCGCACCACGCTGGATCTGGCGGACGACGTGCTCCTGGCGGTCAAGGAGCGCGCCCGCCGCGAGAAGCGAACCGCCGGCCAGGTGCTCTCCGACCGCGCGCGCCGAGCGCTGACCGAGCGGCCGCCCGCGTGCACGGTGCCAGGCAGGTGACCGACCTCTACCTGTTCGCCCTGGTCGTCGCCCACGGTGGCCGTCTGGTGATCTTTGATGGGCAGGTCCCCCTCTCGGCGGTGCCCGGCGCCAGTCGCGAACACCTGGTGATCCTGTAGGCTGCGGGCAGCGACGGCCCAGCAGAACGCGGAGGGCAGCATGGCGACCCAGGCGACAACCAGCGCAGCGGAGGCGTCGAGCTCGCGGCTCAGCCTGCTCGTGCACCTGCTCGACCAGGCCTACGACAAGAAGGCCTGGCACGGCCCGACCTTGCGCGGAGCGCTCCGCGGGGTGTCGCCCGCCGTGGCCCTCTACCGGCCGGCGCCCGGGCGCAACTCGATCTGGGAGCTCGCCCTCCATGCCGCCTACTGGAAATACGCCGTGAGCCGCCAGCTCAGCGGCAGCGAGCGGGGCAGCTTCCCGCTCGCTGGCAGCAACTTCTTTCCCCAGCCGGCCGCGGCGGACGAAGGGGAATGGCGGGCGGCCCTGCAAGTGCTCGCCGGTGCCCACCGCCGCCTGCGCCAGGCGGTGCTCGCCCTCGACGAGGCCAGCCTGGACGGCCGCCCCGCCGCCAGCAAGTACAGCCGAGCCGAGCTCGTCGTCGGTGCCGCCTCGCACGACCTCTACCACGCCGGGCAGATCAGCCTGCTCAAACGGCTGGCGACAGCCTGAGCCGGCGACGGAGGGACCATGCCATGCCACGCCCCGTCCTGAGCCCCCACGAGCTGCGCGTGCTCGGCTGCTTGCTCGAGAAAGAACGAACGACTCCCGAGCAATACCCCCTGACCCTCAACGCCCTCCTCGCCGCCTGCAACCAGAGGAGCAACCGCGAGCCCGTCCTGGTGCTCAGCGAGACGCAGGTAGCTGACGCCGTCGATGCCCTGCGCCACGAGGCCCTTGTCTGGCGTAGCGAAAGCGCCCGCAGCGAGCGCTACGAGCACATGCTGGAGAGGCGCTGGGAGCTCAAGGCCCCCGGCCGGGCAGTCATGGCCCTGTTGCTCTTGCGGGGGCCGCAGACGGCGGCGGAGCTACGCAGCCGCAGCGAGCGGCTGCACACCTTTGGCAGCGTGGCGGAGGTCGAAGCGGTCCTCGGAGAGCTCGCTCGCCGGGGCGAGCCGCTGGTTCGCGAGCTCGCGCGCCGGCCGGGCCAGCGCGAGGCGCGCTGGGTTCAGCTCGCCGGCGGCGAGCCGGCTGAACCTGTGCAGAGTTCAGAGGCCGCAGAGCCAGGCCCTGGCTTTGCCTCCGATCCCGGCACGACGCTGAGCTTGAGCGCCCGCGTGGCCGCGCTCGAGACCGAGGTAGCGCGGCTCAGCGCTGAGCTCGCGGCCTTGCGCTCGGCCCTCGGCGGCGAGGGCTGAGCGCGAGCCTGGGGCTGAGCAAGCTTCGGGCCGCGCTCAGAACGAGGTGACGGCGGCGTCTTCGTTGTCGAAGACCTCGAACACCGTGATCAGCTGCGTGATCTGCAGCAGGTCCTGGATCTTCGGCGGCAGGTTCTCCAGCTTGAGCTTGCCGCCGCGGTTGGTCACCCGGGTGTAGCAGCTGACCAGCTCGCCGACGCCGGAGGAGTCCATCGCCGTCACCTCCGCGAGGTTGACGATGATCTTGAGGTGGCCCCCTTCGACCAGCTCGCCGACCGCGGTGCGCAGAGCTTCGTCACCGAGCCCGATGGTCAGCCGGCCCTTCAAGTCCAAGATCGACACATCATCACGCTGCCGCTTGTTCATCGTCATAGTCAGGGTCGTCTCCCGTCTTCAACGGTCCATGCCGTTCGGTTCGTTGTTGGGTCGAGGCTCGGCGAGCACCGCCGGCTCGGCTGCCGCCCGCCGTCACGCCACGGGCGATCCCATCCGCTTGGTCAGGGTCACTACGGTGCCACCGCCCTGGCGAGGCCGGTACTGGACGTCGTCCATGAACCGACGCATGTAGAAGATGCCACGGCCGCTGGGCCGCAGGAGGTTGGCCGGATCGAGCGGGTTCGCCACCTCTTCCGGCTCGAAGCCGGAGCCCTGGTCTTCGACCTGGATGACCAGGCTGTCCTGCTCGACCCGGGCATCGACCTCGACCCGCTTGTCGGGATCCTGCTGGTTGCCGTGCTTGATCGCGTTGGCCACTGCTTCCCGCACCGCGATGTCGATCCAGTGCGAGGCGTCGCCTTCGAGGCCCAGGCGGCCGAGCGAATCGGCGAGAATCACCTGCACGAGCTCGATGTTCTCGAAGCGGCTGCCGATCGCAATGTGAAACAGGGGTTGGGCCAATACCATGGGCTCGGATCCGGCGCGGAGTCTAGCAGATCAACCCCCGGGCCCTCTGCATGGTGGCGGTCGCCCGAGCGGGCTCGTGGGCTCAGGAAACCGGCAACGCACCGGCACCCGTCAGCCGGAGGGCCGCGGGGATGATCACCAGCAGCTGGACGAGATCGAAGAGAGCGTGCGCGATGACCGCCGGCCAGATGCTCTGCCGCCAGCGCACCAGGCCGGCGAGGACCAACGAGATGACCACCAGGCCCACCAGCATGAACGGCTGCTGATAGCCGGCGTGACCGAGGACGAAGAGGCCCGTCGACAGCGCGATCCCCACCCGCGCCTGGAGGAAGCCACGGAAGAAGATCTCCTCGACGAGGCCCGCCGAAAGGCCCAGGGCGAGGCGAACGCCCCACGGCAGGCCGGCCATGAAAGCGATCGCTGAGGGCACCTGCTGGGGCACCGCGTCCTTGCCGAAGAGGGCGATCGAGAGGCTGACCACCAGCAGCATCACGACGATCATGCCGACCCAGGCGGCACCGGCACCGGCGATCCCGAACAGCACGTCGTCCCAGGCGCCGGCGCTGCGCAGCCCGAGCTGGTCGACGAAGCGGCGTTGCGGGCGCTCGCCTCGGCCCGGCTCGAACGCCAGCACGTACCAGGTGAGAAGCGTCGCCAACATCAAGGCGTGGCCGGCAAACAGCAGGGGGATAGGCGTGTCTGGCGAGACGCTCGCCTCACTCTGCTCACCCCAGGACGCGAGCGGCCCCCAGACCAGGACGTAGAAGAAGAAGGCGAGGGCGCCGCTGGCGAGGACCCGCCGCACCCCGGGCCGCAGGTACGGCGGCAGCAGCCCGCGGCGCTCGGCGAGGTGGTGGATCGTCATCGCGGTGATGAACGAAAGCACCACGGCCGAGAGCTGGAGGGCCAATGCAGGGCCGACGTCGAGGTCCATCGTAGGCTCGCTCTCCTTCTGGGGCGGGCATCGTAGCAGGCTGGAATCCAGTCCGCTGAGGCGGCTGCTACACTGCCCCTGCGCGCCGCCCCAGCCCCCCCGGAGGAGCCATGGCCCGTTCGCTCTCTTCGCGCTCGCGGTTCCCTCAGCCGTCCCACCACGGCTCCCGCCGGGCCGTCTCGCTCGCCCTGCTCGCGCTCGCAGCCCTGCTGGCCGTCGGCCCGGCAGGCGGCGGCGAGAGTCGCAACGAGGACCGTCCCCGAGGCCCGGGCGCTTCTCGCGGCCCCCGAGAGCCGGCCGATTCGCCAGCTGGCGAGACCGCGCGCCCGGAGCCGCCGATCGGGCAGGTCGGCAACCTCGAGACCAGTCACCTGGGACCCCTCGTCGCTCCCGACCACGTGGTCGTGCGCTTCGCCGACGACCTCGCTGGTTGGCAGCGCCGCCAGCTCGCCGCGGCGGCCGGCGCCACCACCTTCAAGGTCGCGCCGACGGGCCGCCTGACGCGGCTGGGGGTCGCCGCCGGGGACCGCCCCGGGGACCTCGTCGAGCGTCTGCGCGGCCTCACTGGAGTGCTGAGCGCGGAGCTCGACCCCCTCGCCCGCGGCCTCGGCCGCCAGCTGAAGGCGGCCCCCGCCGACCCCGAGTTCGCCCGTCAGTGGAGCCTGGCACGGATCCGCCTTGCCGAGGCCCTCGACCGCAACCCGCAGCGGGGTGAGGGTGTGATCGTGGCGGTGATCGACTCGGGGGTGGCCTTCGGGGACGGCGCTGCCTTCCCGGTCCGGCGCGGCCTCGACCTCGCCGGCGTCCGCTTCCTGCCCGGGGCCGACCTCGTCGACGGTGGCCTGCCCTACGACCGCGGCACGCGCCTGGGCACGAGCGGCAGCCGGACCTTCGGCCACGGCACCTACGTCGCCAGCCTGATCGCCGCCGGGGCGGACAATGGCATCGCCGGCGCCGGAGTGGCACCGCGGGTCACGATCCTGCCGCTGCGGGTGATCGGCACCGACAACTTCGCCCTCTTCTCCGATGTCGCCGAGGCGATCGACCTCGCGGTCGCCAGCGGTGCCCGGGTGATCAACCTGAGCCTGGGCGGGCCGCAGCCGGCGAGCTTCTTGGAGCAGGCGATCGAGCGAGCGCGGCGCGCCGGCGTCGTTCTCGTGGCCGCCGCCGGCAACGAAGCAGCGGCGGCGAGCTTCGACGGCGACGTGCTCTACCCGGCGCGCTATCCGGCGGTGATCGCCGTGGGCGCCTCCGACTTTGACGACCGCCCCGCGGCCTACTCCAACCACGGGCCCGGGCTCGACCTGATGGCCCCGGCCGGTGGCGACCTCGACCGCATGCCACGGCCCGAGCTGCGCGACGCCGCCCTGGCACCGAGCTTCGTCTACGACGGCGCGACCGGCACCGCCAACTACGGTCTCTTCTGGTCCACCGGCACCTCGTTCGCGGCCCCCCAGGTGGCCGGCGCCGCCGCCCTGCTGCTCAGCCTGGGCGTGCGCGATGCGGACGCCGTGCGCGCCCTGCTCGAAGAGACGGCGCACGACCTCGGCGAGCGCGGGCTGGACGCCACCAGCGGCCAGGGCCTGCTCGATCTGCTGGCGGCCCACCAGGGCCTGGGGTTCGGATCATGACGAGGGTTCGGTTGATGAAAGGAGCTCCCTTCATGGCGAGGAGCCAGCGCGTGCCAACGATCTTGCGTGTCGCCGTCCTCGCCGTGGGCCTCGCCACCACCGCGGCCGAGGCTGCCCCGACCTGGCGGCTCGGTGCGCGGCTCGGCGGCCTCGAGCCGACCAACGCCCAGCGCAGCTACGACGCGGTCTACGGCGGCGTGCTGCCGCTCCTGGGCGTCGAGGCCGAGATCGAGGTGCGGGGCCGGCTGCGCCTGGCCCTCTCCTGGGAGCACGGCGAGGTCGACGGCGAGCAGGTGCTGCCCACCGACCCACCGCGGCCGATCGGGGTCCGCGAGACCCTCACCTACGAGCCCCTGGCGCTGACCGCGAGCTGGGTGCTCAACCCGCAACGGCGCTGGCGGGTCAGCCTGGGCGGTGGCCTGCTGCTGCTGTCCTGGGAAGACCGCGGCAGCCGCACGGCTTCGGGCTCGGACCCCGGTGCCGTCGCCCTGCTCGGCGTCGACCGTGAGCTCGGCCGCTGGCGCCTCGGCCTCGAGCTGCGCGCCTCGACGGTACCGAACGCCATCGGCGACGCCGGGATCTCGAAGCTCTACGGCGAGGACGACCTCGGCGGCGTGGGCCTCCACCTCCGGGCCGCCTGGCGCCTCGGCCGGTAGGCAGGGCTGGTTCGAAACCCGCCCCTACGTTTTCCGCTTCATCCGGTAGGCCTGCGTCATCATCACCGCCGTCTGCAGGCGCTGGAGGCGGCGGTTGCGCAGCTGGATGGCACTGAGGTCGTCGAGCGGCGCCTGCTCGCCACGCAGCTCGCGCAGCTTGCGATCGAGCTCGAATTGCAGCTTGTCGAGGTCGGCACGGTCGAACTGGCGAAACGAGCGTTCGGTCAGCAGCAGGTAGCCCTCCGCCACGTCCCGCACCATCGCCCAGGCGCTGCCACCGGGGAAAGTAGCCATCGTGCCAACATGATAGCCCCGCCGCGGCGACCAGGCCAGGGCCGTCGCGGCGACCACCGGAGGCCACCGGCCGCGCCGGAGCCCCGTGCTATCATCGCTCGGTGTTGCGCGGCACGATAGCCCCGCCACGTCCCCCCTTCTGCAGCAACCATCGAGCCACGATGAGGAGAACCTCGTGAACCGCTTTCCCGGCGTTGATTACTTGGAAATCGACTCGCTGTTGAGCGAAGAAGAACGGATGGTGCGCGACACCGTCCGTTCCTTCGTCGACGAGCGGGTCATGCCGATCATCGAAGAGTGCCATCGCGAGAGCCGTACCCCCCTGGAGCTGGTCCCCGAGATGGGGCGGCTCAATCTCTTTGGCTCGACGATCGACGAATACGACCTGCCGGGCCTCAACAACGTCGCCTACGGCCTCATCATGCAGGAGCTCGAGCGCGGCGACTCAGGCCTGCGGAGCTTCGTCTCGGTGCAAAGCTCGCTGGTGATGTACCCCATCTACACCTTCGGTTCGAAGGAGCAGCGGGACCGCTGGATCCCGCCTCTGGCGAGCGGCGAGGCGATCGGCTGCTTCGGCCTGACCGAGCCAGATTTCGGCTCGAACCCCGGTGGCATGCGCACCACGGCCCGCCGCGACGGCTCCGGTTGGGTGCTCAACGGCTCCAAGCAGTGGATCACCAACGGCACTCTGGCCGACGTCGCCGTGGTCTGGGCGCAGACCGAGGAGGGCATCCGCGGCTTCCTCGTCGAGAAGGGCACGCCCGGCTTCACCTCGAGCGACCAGCACGGCAAGTTCTCGCTGCGCGCCTCGACCACCTCGGAGCTGGGTCTCCTCGACTGCCGCATCCCGGCCGAGAACCTGCTGCCGGGGACCGACGGGCTGAAGAGCGCCCTCGCCTGCCTCAACCAGGCCCGCTACGGCATCGCCTGGGGCGGCATCGGCTCGGCGATGGAGACCTACAACGCCGCCCTGCAGTACGCCAAGCAGCGCATCCAGTTCGGCGGCCAGCCGATCGCCAGCCACCAGATCATCCAGGAGAAGCTCGCCTGGATGATCAGCGAGATCACCAAGGCCCAGCTCCTCGCCCTCCAGCTCGGGCGCCTCAAGGACCAGGGCAAGCTCAAGCACTACCACGTCTCGATGGGCAAGCGGAACAACGTCTGGGTGGCCCGCGAGTGCGCCAAGCTGGCCCGCGAGATCCTCGGGGCCAACGGCATCGTGGACGACTACCCGGTCATCCGCCACATGCTCAACATCGAGTCGGTCTACACCTACGAGGGCACCCACGACATCCACGGCCTGGTCATCGGCGAGCGGGTCACCGGGATCCCCGCCTTCAACCCGCCGGCGGCCAAGCAGGCCAAGGCCGTTCCGGCGCTCGCCGGAGAGAGGGCCTGATGAGCCTCGATCGCGTTCTCGAGCAGGAGTTCATCCGCGTCACCGAGCAGGCCGCCATCGCCGCTGCCCACACCATGGGCCTGGGTGATCGCCGGCAGAGCGACCACGTCGCCGTCGAGGCGATGCGGCGCACCCTCGATCACCTGGCGATCTCCGGCCGGGTGGTGATCGGCGAGGGAGAACGCGACGAGGCCCCGATGCTCTACGTCGGCGAGGAGGTCGGCGCTCTGCGCGATCGCGAGGGTGCGCCGGCCGTCGACATCGCCGTCGACCCCCTGGAGGGCACCAACCTCTGCGCCACCGGTGCCCCGGACGCCGTCGCCGTGCTGGCGGCGGCCGAGCGCGGCGGCCTGCTGCACGCCCCGGACACCTACATGGAGAAGATCGTCGTCGGCACCACCGCCCGCGGTCGCATCCACATCGATGCCCCGGTGGCCGAGAACCTGCGCAACATCGCCGACGCCTTTGGCCGCGAGGTCGAGGACCTGACCGTCGTCGTGCTCGACCGCGACCGCCACCAGCAGCTGATCTCCGACATCCGCACTGCCGGCGCCCGCATCCGGCTGATCGGTGACGGCGACCTCTCGGCCGGCATCGCCGCCGCCGTTCGCGGCACCGGCGTCCACGCCGTGATGGGGATCGGCGGCGCCCCGGAGGGCGTCATCACCGCCGCCGCCATGCGCTGCCTGGGCGGCGAGATCCAGGCTCGGCTGGTGGCCACCAACGAGCACCAGCGCCATCGCCTGGCCTCGCTCGGCTACCACGACCTGTCGCGCATCTACTCCACCGAGGAGCTCGCCCCCGGCGAGCACATCATCTTCAGCTGCACGGGCGTGACCGACGGTGGCTTGCTGCGCGGGGTGCGCTTCTTCGGCGGCGGCTGCCGGACGCAGACCCTCTTCATGTCGCTCAACCGGCGGCTGGTGCGCTTCGTCGACACCATCCACCGTGAAGAGCTGGACACCCCGGTCCAGTTCGGCTGACGGCGATGATCAAACCGGACGGATGGATCCGCGCGTGGGGCCGGGCCGGCGGCGCCACGCCGTTCTCGGAAGAGCAGGTCAACGCCGCCAGCTACGACGTGCGGGTCTGCGACCATTGGATCTGCCCGACCCGCGACCCCGAGTCCTTCACCGCCCCTTACATCAAGCTCTTTCCCGGCGAGGTGGTCCTCGCCTCGACCCTCGAGTACGTCAAGATCCCCCGTGACGTCGCCTGCGACCTGAAGCTCAAGTCCACCCTCGGACGGCTGTGGATCAACCACTCGCTGGCCGGCTGGTGCGACCCCGGTTTCGAGGGCAACATCACCCTCGAGCTGCAGAACCTCGGGCCCGAGCCCTTCGTCCTCGAGGCCGGCCGGCGCATCGCCCAGCTCATCTTCATCGCGATGGAGCAGGAGCCGGAGATCGCCTACGGCGAGCCAGGCTCGTCGAGCCACTACCAAGGGCAGACCGGGACCACCCGCGCGCGCTCCTAGACCCCACGCGCTGAGGGTCTTGCTTCCATCCACAAACGGCTATAATCCGTCGCGCCCGAACCGATGAGCATTGCTGGCAACCTCAACACGATGCCGGTCGCGGAGCTGCTGCAGTGGCTCTCGCATAGCACCAAGACCGGCACGCTGGTGATTCACAACCGCGAGGTTGAGAAGCGGATCTTCTTCCGCGGTGGCCGCATCTTTTCCTCGTCCTCCACCGATCCCAAGGAGCATCTCGGCCATTTCCTGGTCAGCCATGGGCTGATCAGCGAGATGGAGCTGGCGATGGCCATCGAGATGCAGGAAGCCAACAAGATGCTCCTCGGCAAGATCCTGGTGACCATCGGGGCGGTCACCGAGCCGGACCTGCAGCGCCTGCTGCGCCTCAAGGCCGAGGAGTCGATCTACGACGTCTTCTCGTGGACCGAGGCCGAGTTCCGCTTCATCGACGGCGAGCTGCCGCAATCGACCCTCATCCCCATCGACCTCGACGCCGCGGCGATCATCCTCGAAGGCGCCCGCCGCGCCGACGAGTGGAAGCGGATCCGTGAGCACATCCCGTCACTCCTGGGCATCCCGGTCCTGATCGAGCCGCTGACCGACCCGGCGATCGACCCCGGGACGCTGCAGATCCTCTCGCTGATCAACGACGACCGCACCATCGAAGAGCTCTGCCTGCAGACCCACTCGAGCGAGTATCGGGTGTCGAAGGTGCTCTTCGAGCAGCTGCGCCGGGGGAGGATCAAGATCATCAAGCCGCGTTGGGCCGTGCCGCCCTCCGCCGCTGCGGCCAAGGCCGAGAGCGAGGTCCCGACGCTCTCGGCCACCACGCTCATCAAGGCCGCCGAGCGCTTCCTCGTGCAGGGAGACTTCCAGTCCGCCCTGCGCCACATGCGCGCAGCGAAGAGCCTGGAGCCCGATCACCGTGAGGTGCAGAAGTCGATCGAGAAGGCCGAAGAGCGGATCCGCCAGGCCGTCGAGGCCTCGGGCGTCAAGCTGGAGGCGGTCCCCAAGCTGAACGTGGACTTGAACGACATCACCAACCTCGACCTCTCGCCCCAGGAAGGGTTCATCCTGACCCGCATCAACGGCCAGTACGACCTCAAGTCGATCCTCAAGATCAGCCCCATGCAGCAGCTCGATGGCCTGCTGGTCTTCTGGCGCCTGAAGAACCTCGGCCACATCGTCTTCGCCTGAGGTTGCAGGCAGGCGCCGCCGCGCCTCAGAGCCGGGGTCGCGACACCTCGGGATGGCCGCGAACGGCAAAGCGGAGGGGCCACGCGGCGGCCTCGCCAGCGTAGCCCACGCCCACACGGGCGCCGCTGGCGACGTCCGCGGGCAGCACCGGCTCGCCGGCGGCAAACCACAGGGCCCCCTCGCCCGGCGCCATCCCGTCGAAGGCCCGATCGATCCCCAAGGCCTGGCAGAGCTTGCCCGGACCACCGAGGAGGTCCCCTGCACGCGGCTCGCGCCTGAGGCGCCGTCGCGCCGCCATCCCCTCGCCACCCCGCACCGCCTCGCCGGCCCGCAGCAGCACGGCTCCTCCCTGGCCCGCCGCGCCGGCCACCACGTTGAGGCAGAAGTGCATGCCGTAGATGAAGTAGACGTAGAGGTGGCCGGGAGCGAGGTAGAGGCTGGCGTTGCGGGCCGTGCGCCGGCCGCCCCAGGCGTGGCTCGCGCGGTCGGTGGCGCCGAGATAGGCCTCGGTCTCGACCAGGCGCACCACCTGACGATCGCGCTCAGCGCCGAGGACGAGGTAGCGGCCGAGGAGATCGCGAGCGACAGCGGGCGCTGCGCGGGCAAAGAAGCTCGAGGGTAGAGGGCGCCAGGGGTCGTTTGGCATCGCAGTCTCGCGGCTGATGCGGCAACCACGCCCTACCCTACACCTGCCGGCCGTATAATCGCCGGCCGTGCCCGCCCGCTTCCCCGCCCTCTTCGCCGCCCTTCCCGAGACCCTCGCCAGCGGCTACGAGCCCACCGCCCCCTGGGGCCTCCTGGGCGAGCCCCTCGATCGCTTCTTCGCCACCCTGCCGAGCCAGCAGCTGGCGATCGCCCCGCCGCCGGACGTCCACCTGCTGGGGGACCGCATCGTGATCGGCAAAGGAACGCGGATCGCCCCCGGAGTGGTGATCGAGGGGCCGGCCTGGATCGGTGAGGACGTCGAGATCCGCCCCGGCGCCTACCTCCGCGGTGGCGTCTACCTGGGGGACGGCGCCGTCGTCGGCGCCAACACCGAGGTCAAGCGGGGGATCTTCCTCTCGGGGGCCAAAGCGCCGCACCTCAACTACGTGGGGGACTCCATCCTCGGTGCCGGCGTCAACCTGGGAGCGGGGACCATCCTCTCGAACTTCCGCCACGACGGCCGCGAGGTGCGTCTGCGCGCCAACGGGGCGACCATCGCCACCGGCCGCCGCAAGCTCGGCGCCATCCTCGGCGACGGCGTCTCGACCGGCTGCAACTGCGTGCTCCACCCCGGGGTCGTGGTCGGCCGCGGCACGCTGCTCTACCCCGGCGTCCAGCTGCGCGCCGGCATCTACCCCGCCGGCAGCCTGGTCAAGCTCCGCCAAGAGCTCGAGGTCGTGAGCCTCGATGTGCTCTGAGGTCCGGCCGCGACAGAGACAGATCCTCGCCCTGGCCCCGCCAGGGGCCAACGTCGATAGCCCGGGGTGGCAACCCCGGGCGGGCCCGCGCCGCAGAGGCATGCGGCCGAGGGCAGATGGGTGGCAACCCCGGGCGGGCCCGCGCCGCGCCCGCGCAGCTACGGCGTGGCCGGCGCCGGGTATTTCACCACCACCACCGTGCGGTCGTCGGCGGCGTCCTGGCCGCGACCGAAGTCGTTGACGGCGGCGAAGAGCTCATCGATAATCTCGGCCGCTGGGCGGTCCTGGTGGCGGCGGGTCACCTCGATCATCCGCTCGACCCCGAACTCCTCGTTGTCGACCGGCGACGCCCCACCCACCGTCTCCACCATGCCGTCCGTGTAGAGCACCACCACGTCACCCGGCTGCAGGGTGACGAAGCCGCGCTCGTAGGTGGCCTCCTTGAGCGGTCCCAGCACGGCGCCACCGGCGCGCAGGAAGTCCACCCCACCGTCCGCTCGCCGCACCCGGAACGGCGGCGGATGGCCCGCGTTGACGTAGATGAAGAGGCCGTTGAGCTCCAGCTCGCCGTAGAACATCGACACGAAGCGGCTGGTGAGAGTGCCCTCGTGGATGATCCGGTTGAGCCGCTCGACGGTGCGCACGATCTTGAAGTCGCGCGCCATCCCCATCCGCAGGCCGGTGTAGATGTCACGCACCTGGAGCGCCGCCGGCAGGCCGTGGCCGGAGACGTCGGCGATGGCGACGCCCATGATCTTGTTGGTGAGCGGCAGGAAGTCGAAGAAGTCCCCACCCACCTCGTCCATCGGCCGGCTGCGGCCAGCGATGTCGTAGGGGCCGTAGACCGGCGAGCGCCGGGGCAGGATCGAGGTCTGGATCAGCCGCGCTTCGTTGAACACCCCGGCCATCCGCTCGCGGTGGATCTTCTGGTTGAGGGCGTGGCGCAAGATGCTGAGCGAGAAGAGGATGTCGTCGCGCTGCGGGCCCGTCGAGATGTTGAAGGCGAGAATGTAGTCCTCCTCGCCGACCTCGATGGCGGCGAACTGGTCGACCCCCAAGCGGTTCTCGAGGTCGCGGTCCACGCCCTCGTCGTGCGAGTCCATGAAGATGATCCCGGCCTCGAGCAGCTGCTCGATGGGCGGATAGGTCCGCGGCACGCGGATGCCCTCGAGGGGCCGCGCTTCGGGAAAGCTCGCCACCAGGGCGTAGACATTGCCTTCGCGGCGGTAGAGGCGACCGCCCACGATGCCGAGCTCATCGCGGAACTGGGAGACGATCGCCGCCGCCGCGGTGTGGAGGCTCTCCGAGACGTCGTCGGCCTGCTCGATGGTGGCGACGAAGTGCTCCACCTTCTTCATCAGGCTGTGGTAGTCGACCTTCCGGGTATGCGGGTGGCTCAAGGGCAGAGCTCCTTGCGAGGTGCAGATCGAGAGGGTGCGGACCGCTCAGGGATCGATGGCGATTGGCGAAGGTAAGCGACCGCGGGGAGGACCTTCTGCGCTCAGGCTACCACGGCGGGCAGCTGCCGCGCTGCGGCTCAGCCGCGGTCGACGAGGGCACGGACGATGCCGTCCTGGGCCCGCCGGGCGCTGCTCACCGAGCGCGCTCCGTTGAAGACGATGGAGAAGGCGTAGAGCTTGCCCTTGACGCTCTTGGCGTAGCCCGAGAGGGCCGAGACGCCGGAGAGCGTGCCCGTTTTCGCCAGCACGTTGCCACGGTAGGGGGCTGTTGCCAGCCGGCGCTTCCAGGCGCCCACCGGCGAGCCCGAGATGGGCAGCGAGCGCATGTACTCGGCGCCGTGGGCACCGAAGAACATGTAGCGCAGCAGGCTGGTGAGCTGGCTCGGCTTGGCGCGGTTGCCGCGGCTCATCCCCGAGCCGTCGATCAAGGTGAAACCATCCTGCCAGCCGGCACCCCGCAGGAAGCCTTCCACCACGCGCACGCCCTCGCGCCAGCTGCCTTCGCCGCCGGTCTGGGCGGCGACCGTCTTGAACAGGCTCTCGGCGTAGAAGTTCTGGCTGAGCTGGTTGGTCACCGCCAGGGTGCCCAGGAGGTCGGAGGTGTGGGACGCCAGGCGCTCCCAGACATCCCCCGGCAGCTCGGCCACCGGGGTGGTCGCGCCCCGCACCTCGATCCCCTCTTGCTTGAGCGCCAACCGCAAGGCCGCCCCGAAGTACTCGACAGGGTCGGGCACCGTCACCCAGGCTTCGAGGGGGTGACCACCCGCTAGGGCGTTGCCGGCGACGACGATCTCCCGGCTGTCCGGCTCGCGGGTGACCACGAAGCGCTGGTTGCGAGCCGAGGCGGTGGTGAGCACCTGGCCGCGCAGACCGAGGAAGTCGATCGGAGGGTCGAACTCCACCCTGGCGCGGGCCCCGGGGCGGCTGCCGGGCAGGGCCCGGACCAGGATGCAATTGTCGTTGAACGACAGAGCGCGCACCGGCGCCTCGTACCAGCGGGCGAGCTGATCGGCTGGCCATTCCGGCTTCAAGGCGAGAGGCTCGAAAAGACCGTGGACGAGGTAGAGGTCGCCCGCCACCTCACGGATGCCGCGTTCGGCGAGCACCCGCGCCCAGCCGCGAAAGATGGCCAGCGAGTCGCCTTCGGTGAAGCGGCCGGAGATGTTGGGATCGCCGCTCCCGACGACCGCGAGGTCGCCCTGGAGGACCCCACCGACCACCGCCCCGCGGGCAAGGAGAGGGGTCTCGAACTTGAAGTCCGGCCCCAGCAGCTCGAGGGCCGCCGCCGTGGTCAGGAGCTTGGTGTTGGAGGCGAGGATGAGGGGCGTCTCGGCATGGTAGCTGTAGACCTCGGCGCCGCTTTCCACCTCAACGACATGGACCCCGAGCTCGCTCGCCAGCCGCTGCGCCTGCGTCACCTGCGAGCTGAGCGCCGCCGCCAGGCTCTGGGGCTGCGGCGGCGGGGTCGGGCGGCGGGCCTTGCCGGTCGCGGCCTCCAGCGGCCCCGCCAGGGCGAGGAGGCCGGCGAGGAGGGCGACACCGCGCCACCGCGAGGCAGCTGCCGGCCGGTCCCTCACAGCAGGAGGCCGGCGATCACCGCCGTCTGGAAGCAGGCGAGCGAGCCGGCGATCATCGCCCTGAGGCCGATGCGAGCGAGGTCCGACTTGCGCTCCGGGGCCATGCTGCCGATGCCACCGATCTGGATAGCGATCGACGAGAAGTTCGAGAAGCCGCAGAGCGCGTAGGTGGCGATGATCTCCGACCGCTCGGAGATCTGCCCCGCCTTGATCATCTCGGAGAGCTGCTGGTAGCCCACGAACTCGTTGATGACGGTCTTGGTACCCAGCAGCTGGCCGACGCGGCCGGCCTCCTCCCAGGGTACGCCCATCAGCCAGGCGAGCGGCCGGCCCACCCAGCTGAAGATCAGCTCGAGCGACAGGCCGTCGAGGCCCACCCACCCCCCCACCACTCCCAGCAGGGCGTTCAGGGCCGCGATCAGGGCGATGAAGGCGAGCAGCATGGCGCCAACATTCAGGGCCAGCTTGAGGCCCTCGCCGGCACCCTGGGCGGCGGCGTCGATGACGTTCGCCCAGGGGCGCTCGATGTCGATCCGCACTGTGCCAGCGGTGGCGCTCTGCTCGGTCTCGGGGATCATCAGCTTGGCCATCACCAGGGCCGCCGGCGCCGACATCACGCTCGCCGCGATCAGGTGGCCGGCCGGGATGCCCATCGCCACGTAGGCCGCCATCACGCCGCCGGCGATGGTCGCAAAGCCGCCCGTCATCACCGCCATCAGCTCGGAGCGGGTCATCGCGCCGACGTAGGGGCGGATCAGCAGGGGGGCCTCGGTTTGCCCCACGAAGATGTTGGCGGAGGCCGACAACGATTCGGCGCCGCTCGTCCCCATCACCTTGACCATGAAGCGGGCGAAGACGCGGACGATCGCCTGCAGCACGCCTAAGTAGTAGAGGACGGTGATGAAGCTCGAGAAGAAGATGATCGTCGGCAGCACCTTGAAGGCGAAGAGGTGCTCGGCGAAGCCCGGCCCGAAGATGAAGGCGGAACCGGCGTCCACGAAGTCGAGGAAGGCGGTGACCACCTCGGTCGCCTTGGCGAAGAACTGCTTGCCGGCCTCCGTCCAGAGGATCAGCAGGGCGAAGGCGAACTGCACCAGGGTGCCGGTGATCACCGTCCGCCAGCGGATGGCCCGCCGGTTGCTCGACAGTGCGTAAGCGATCCCGAGGAGGGCGAAGAGCCCGAAGAAGCCCACGATCTTCTCTTGCATTCGCCCCCCTGGCCACCGTGGGGGCTACCGCCCCCGTGGAGACTAGCGCCCGCTGTCCTGCAGGTACTTGAACAGCTCGCCGTCGGTGGACAATAGCAGAAGGGTCTTGTCGTCCATCGTGGTGCGAAAAGTCTCCATCGACTTCAGGAACTGGAAGAACGCGCGCGAGTCCGGGCTCTGGTTGTAGGCCGCGGCGTAGATCTCCGTCGCCTGGGCGTCGGCCTTGCCCTTGATCTCCTGGGCCGAGCGGTAGGCCTCGGAACGGATGCGCTTGAGCTCGCGCTCCATCTCGCCGCTGATCCGCGACGCCTCGCCCTCGCCCTCGGAGCGGTAGCGGGTGGCGATCCGCATCCGCTCCGAGCGCATGCGGTCGTAGACCTTGGTGCGGTCTTCCTCGATGTAGTTGGTGCGCTTCAAGCGCACGTCGAGGATCTCGATGCCGAGGTCGGAGGTCCGCGACTGCGCCGCGGCGAGGATCTCGAGCTGGATCTTCTCGCGGCCGAACTCGATCTTCTCGAGCGTCGCCCGCTCGTCGAGCGCCAGGCTCTCGTCGACCTCAGGCTCGCGGTTGGTCGAACGCACCACCTCAGCGAGGTCATGCTTGGCGATGGCGTTGCGCACCTCGCCGTCGAGGATGTCGTCGAGGCGGGTCTGGGCGCCGCGCTCGTCGCGCAGGCGCTGGAAGTAAAGCAGGGGGTCGTGGATCCGCCAGCGGGCGTAGGTGTCCACCCAGATGAAGCGCTTGTCGCGGGTGGGCACCTGGGTGGCTTCGCCGTCCCATTCGAGGAAGCGCTTCTCGAAGCGGTGTACTTCTTGGATCAACGGCACCTTGAGCTTGAGCCCGGGGGTGTCGATCGGCTGCCCGACCGGCCGCCCGAACTGCGTGATGATCGCCTGCTCCCCCTCGCTGATGGTGAAGGCGGCGCTCCACAGGACGATCAGGAGCAGAACGGCGAAGACGACCTTGAGCTGCTTCATCGTCCACCTCCCGGCGGCGTTACCGCTTTCGCCCCGTCCAGGTTGAGGAGCGGCAGGACGCCCTTGAAGTCCTTGTCGACGACTGCCTTGCGGCCAGAGCGCGGCAGCACCTCGGCCATCGTCTCGAGGTAGAGGCGCTGGCGGGTGACCTCGGGCGCACGGCGGTACTCGACGTAGAGGGAGTTGAAGAGGGCGGCGTCACCCTGAGCGCGGTTGACCCGGTCGAGAGCGTAGCCCTCGGCTTGCTGGATCGTCTGCTCGGCCTCGCCGGCCGCCCGCGGCACCACCTCGTTGTAGGCGCTCTGGGCGGTGTTGATCTTCTGCTCGCGCTCCTGCTGCGCCTGGTTGACCTCGTTGAAGGAGGGCTTCACGGGATCGGGCGGGGTAACGTTCTGCAACACCACCTGCTCGACCTTGATTCCCGTCTCGTACTGCTCGCAAAGGTGCTGCAGCTTCTGCTCGGCAAGCGCCGCCACCTCCTGGCGGCCCACCGTCAGCACCTCGTTGACGGTGCGGTCCCCCACCACCTCGCGCATCACCGCCTCGGACATCGCCCGCAGCGTCTCGTCGATGCCACGGACGCGGAAGAGGTACTTGTAGGGATCGGTGATCCGGTACTGCACCACCCATTCGACCTCGGCGATGTTGAGGTCGCCGGTGAGCATCAGGGACTCGTTCTCGAAACCGCGGGTGGCGTAGACGGTCTTGATCCCGGGCTCGACGGTGCGAAAGCCGAACTCGGCCTTGAGCTGGCGCTCGACCGGCACCTTGGTGACCACCTCGATGCCCAGCGGCAGCTTGAAGTTGAGGCCCGGGTTGGCGGTGCGATCGAAGCGGCCGAAGCGCTGCACCACCCCGATCTCCTCCGGCTCGATGGTGTAGCAGCTGCTCATGAGCATGGCGACCGCGAGGAAGGCGAGGATGATGGGGCCCCAGCGGACGGCGGCCAAGGGGCCGCGGAACGAGCCGCCGAAGCGGCCAAAACGGCCTGCCGGCGGCAGGCCCAGGGGAAACTTCCGTGCGCCCGGGTCCGGCTCGTGGTCCGGCTCCGGCTCTGGCTCGGCGTCGTCGAAGATACGACCTTCTGCCATGGCTCTCGATTGCTCCTCGGATAGGTGGCGGGTTCATCCCCGGCGCCAGACGTGCCGGAGGCTCTCGACGGTATGCCCTTGCCTACGGCAGGCCACCGGCAGCTATTCCTCGCCGCGCGGGCGCCACAGGGTCACAGCTTCGCTGTCGCCCCAGCGTACCGTGCGCGCGAGCACAAAGCCACGCCGGGTGAGCTCTTCGCGCCAGCCGGCCTGCCGCGCCACGTCCCGTTCGTAGAGCCCCAGCCAGTCACAGCCGGCGATCGCCGCCCCCAGCTGGCTGGCCGCAAGAGAGCGCTCGAGGTCCTTGATCCCCGCTGCTCCCAGGTAGAGGGTGCCGCCGTAGGCCCAGCTCTGCTCGAGGCAGAGCTCGCGCCCCGCCGCCTCGCCGGCGAGGGACTCGGCGGCGACCACCGCCGCCATCGACTTGCCGGCCAGGAAGCCCAGCGCGTGGAGCTCGACGGCGGCGTAGAGGGCGAGCAAGGCCCATACCCAGCGGCGCTGCCCGGCGCGCCACCAAACGGCAGCGCCGGCCGCCGCCAGCAGGGCGACGAACGGCACCACGCCCTGCAGATAGCGCAGCTGTTTGTGGAAGACCAGAGTCAGCCCCAGCAGAGGCACCGCGGCGCAGAGTGCTGGTCGCCAGCTGCGCTCCAGCCGGCGAGCGCTCCACAGCAGGGGCCAAAGCACCGGTGCGATCCACTTCGGCAGCCGCCAGAGGTACCAGTACCAGGGCTGCACGGGCTCGGCCGCGGAGGCCTGGCGCTCGACCAGCGTGTAGTGCGCGAAGGCGACGAGGCTGGCGAACGGCCGCCCCCAGCGCAGCCAATCCTCGAAGCCCACGGTCACGAGGCTGGCAGCCACGAAGCCCGCCGCGAGCCAGAGCCAGCCGGCCAGCCGCCGGCGCCAGCTGTCCTCTTCGAGGGCGACGAGCAGGGCCAGCGGCAGAAGGAAGAGGGCCTCGCTGTAGCGCACCGCCCAGGCGACGCCCAGGAGGCCGCCGGCGAGGAGCTGCCACCGGGCCGCCGCCTGACCGCGGCCGAGCGCCAGGGCGGCGAGCAAGACGCAGGTGGTCGACGCCGTCCGCGGGTAGACCATGCTGCCGTAGCCGAGGGGGACCCAGTGAAAAAGGTAGAGGAGCCCAGCCAGCGCCGCTGTCCCTTCACATTCCAGCCAGCGCCGCCCCAGCCGATAGACCAGCCAGCCGTTGAGGCTCGCCAGCGCCACGAACGGCCAGCTCGCCACCCAGACCAGCACCCGCATGGACTCGATGCCGAGCCTCCGCGCCAGGCCGAGCAGGGGCGCCACCAAGACGTCCGAAACCAGCAGGTTGCGGATCTCCCACGGCTGGTAGCCGCCGCCGAAAGCCCGCAGGAAGCCGGCCTGGAGGACTTCGACATCGTCGCCGGTGTGAAAGCCAAAGAAGGTCCAGCCAAGCCAGAGACGTAGGAGGGTGGCGGCAGCCAGGCCGAGGAGGAGGCCGTGCCGCGAGAGGAACAGGCTGCCCGGCTGCCGAACCGGAAGGTGCAGTGCGTCGGTCGTCTTCATCAAGCTCACTCGCACCTCGCTTTGGTCCCCGACCCACCGTTTTCAAGGACGATCATCGGTGATCACCTACAGGGACCATTCGTCGACTTTCCCGGCCGTCTCCTCCCCTCCGCAGCTCAACCCACCAGAGAAAAAGAGTATCTGCTCCACAAAGGGCGAACCAGATCGCCCCAGCTACAGGCCGAGCCGCCGGCAATCTCGCCGTGCTCCACGGCCTGACGCACAGGAGTGGCCCCATGGCTACGTCGAAGCAGTGGTCCTCAGGTCCCCTCGCAGTCGTTCTCCTCGCAGCTGCCGTCCTCTTCGCGGGTGTGCCACCCGCTGCGGCGGCGACCCGCCCCGTGAGCGTCGGCGCCAACGCCAACTACGAGCAGAACCTCGCTCGCAGCGCCAATCTGGGGTGGTCCCGCATCGACCTCCTCTGGGACACCATCAATCCTCAGGCAGGGGTCTGGAACTTCGCGGCCACGGATGCGCAGATCAACGTCGCAGTCGCCAATGGGCAGCAGATCCTGGCCATCCTTCACAGCGTACCCGCATGGGCCAACGGCGGCCAGAACACCAATGTGCCACCCACCTCCACCACGGCCTGGGCCGAGTTCGTCCGCCGGGTGGCGCAGCGCTACCGTGGCCGGATCGCAGCCTATGAGATCTGGAACGAGCCCGACCAGAAGTCCACGGGCAGCCCGGGGATCGGTTGGGGACGCGACATCGAGGAACGTCCCTTGTACGTCGACTTCGTCCACGCGGCCGCAGTCGAGATCCGCGCCCAGGCCCCGGGAACGCTGGTCGTCGCTCCGGCCTTCCAGAGCCGCTACACGTCGAGTGGGTCCGACAACCGCAAGCGCCGAATCCTGCAGCAGATCCAGGCAGCGGTCTACGCCGACGGCGCCGGCCCCAGCTTCATCGACGTGATCTCCATCCACAACAATGCGCAGGACGACGAGCCCTCGCGCACCCAGGGTGTCCGCCTGGTGACCGAAAACCTCCGCTACGTGCAGAACCACGCGCCTTCGCTGCGTAACCGCCCGGTCTGGGTCACGGAGTACGGCTGGCGCTCGAATGCCGTGGGTCTGAGCGGTCAGCGCGAGAAGATCTGCAACCTCACCAAGATCTACACCGGCCTGCTGGAAGCGAGCTACACCGGTCTCGGAGGCTGGGACGTGCGGCGCGGCTTCATCTACGTCCTCAAGGCACCCGGCGTCTCCTCGAGCATCTTCAACGCCGACAACTCGCCCAAGCCGGTGGTCACGCAATACCTCCAGGCCCTGGCCTATCCGGCGCTCCAACAGCCGGCCCTCTCCGCTCAGTACCCGTCCTGCGCCGGCACCGGTGCCCAGCTGATCAGCGAGCAGGACCTGGCGTCTGCCCTCGAGACCCTTGGTCTCTCGAACCTCGATGCCGCACTCCCCACCGGCTTCGGCCTGTCCTCTGCCGAGGTCTCCGAGACGGGAGGGATCTCGGCGCTCTACACCACCGCGACCGGCGACACCATCGACCTGATGATCACGGCAGCGACGCCCGACAACGAGGACCGGCGGTCCCTCACGGCTGCCGGCGCCGAGTGGGTCAGCAAGGGAATGCACCTCGCCCTGGCCGGCAGCGAGGGCGATCTGCCGCTCGGCAACGCAGCGGTGGCGGAACTCGCCGGGACGCTGGACCGCGACTTCGCCGACGCGTGCGTGGTCGAATCGCGCGAGGACGACAAGGCTGATCTCAGCGAGTTCGGTTTCGAGGCGCCAGCGCTGCCCGAGGGGTGGACCCTCGACGCTTCTCGCCTGGAGATCACTCGGCCGGTCGAGGCCTGCCCGGACAGCAAGAGTGCGGTCCCCGACCTCGATCTCTCCTGGGCCTTCTCGGACGGCAACGGCAACGTCATTCGGGTCGGCGCCTACCGCTATGACGGCGGGAGAGACCGTGACTACTTCGTCGAGGACCAGTCCTTCCACTGGACGCGAGAGGACGGCATCAGCTTCTACGTGGCGAGCGACTCGCCCCTCACCCGCGAGCTGCAGGCCCTGCTCGAGACCGTCGCGCGGAAGCTCGATCCGGCCTTCCCCGGCTAGGAAAACCGAGGCCCGGCTCGCCGCTGCGGGTCGGGCCTCCCCTACCCCCCTGCCGGCCCCAGGAGGTGGATCAGGAGCAGGCTGGTGCCGGAGGTCGCAAGGGCGACGGCAAAGCCGATGAGGAACGGCCGCCAGCCGATCCGCCCCATGGCGGTGAAGCGGGTGGAGAGGCCGACGGCGGCGAGGGCGACGAGAATGAGGGCCTTGGCCACCTCGCCGAGGACGGCAGCGAGGTCGAAGCCGAACCGGCCGGAGAGGGCGTGGAAGGCCCCCAGCGAAGAGAGCGCCGCCATCGCCAGAAAGCCGAGCACGAAGCCGGGAAGAGATTGCCGCAGCCGGGTGGCGAAGCCTCCGGGTGGCGCGTTTTGCCGAGCGCTGGCGGCCGCCCCTCCCCGGTGGAGGAAGCCCATCAAGACGATCACCGCCCCCATCAGGGCGTTGCGAGTGAGCTTCACGGTGTTGGCGACGTCCCCGGCGGCGGCGCTGAAGGCCGCCCCCGCCGCCACCACCTGCGAGGTGTCGTTGACCGCCGTGCCTGCCCAGGTGCCGTAGGCGCCGTCCGAGAGCCCGAGGGCATGCCCCAGGAGCGGGTAGAGGAAGACCGCCAGGGTGCCGAACAGCGTGTTGGTGGCGATCGCGAAGGAGACTTCCTCGTCCTCGGCGCCGATCACCGGCGCAACGGCGGAGATCGCCGAGTTGCCGCAGACCGCGGTGCCCACCCCGATCAGGCTGGCCAGCCGCGGCGAGATCCCCACCAGGCGGCCCAGCTGGTGGGCGAGGACGAGCGCCAGGCCCATCAAGAGGACGATCAGCACCAGTGCCTTGCCACCGATCGCCAGCACCTGGGCCACCGAGAGGCGCGCGCCGAGGAGCACGATCGCCAGCCGCAGCACGGTCTGGAAGCTGAAGCGGATCCCGGGGCGCAGGGCCGCCGGCAGCCGCACGAGGTTGGAGACCAGGAGGCCCAGGAAGATGGCGACCACGACATCGCCAACCACGGCCGCCGGCCCGGGCGGCAGGGCGCCATGGAGCAGACGGGCCACCAGGGCAACGGCGATGGCGAGGGCGAGGCCGGGGACGATGTGCCGGGGTTGCATGGTTCGGGGACCGTCCTCCGAGCCTATCAACCGCCGGCCGTGGACGCCTTCAGGCAGGTGCCGCCACCCCTCCGCCGGAGGGGGAGCCGCGCGCGACCCCTGTGGCAGAATAGCGGCTCACCTCGCCGGGACCTCCGATGAGCTCGCCTCCGCCCCTGCTGCCACCGCGCGCGTGGATCCCTAGCTCGGTCACCGCCGCCAACATCGTGGTGGGTTTCACCGCCATGCTCCTCGGCGTGGAAGGGCGCTACGACAGCGCCGTCTACCTGCTGCTCGTCTGCATCTTCCTCGATATGGCCGACGGCCGGCTCGCCCGCCGCCTGCACGCGACGAGCGCCCTCGGCCAGCAGCTCGACAGCTTCTGCGACCTGCTCTCCTTCGGCGCCGCGCCGGCCTTCCTGGCCTACGAGTCCGTCCTCTCGCCGCTGGGTCTGCTCGGCGGTGCCGTCGCGGTCGCCTACCTGCTCGCCGGCCTCTACCGGCTGGCGCGCTTCAACCTGCTCTCCGACCCTCACAGCAAGGCGCGCCGCACCACCGGTGTGCCCATCCCGATCGGTGCCGGCTACATGATGGTCCTGATCCTGATGCGCGACGAGGTGCCGCCGCGCTGGGCCGCCCTCGTCGTCCTCGGCCTGGCACTGCTGATGGTCTCGCGCTGGCGGCTGCCCGACCTCAAGGGCAAGGGCCTGGTCTCTGCCTTGCTCTTGGTGGGGATCTGCAACTACGTCGCGGTAGTGCTCTGGCCCAACTGGTACACCATCGGCTGGTGGAACCTGTGGAACCTGGTCATCCTGTTGGCCGCCCGGATCGAGGACCGCCGGCTCGACCCGGCCGCCGCGGGCGCCGCCTGAGCACGGAACGACCGCCGAGACGACCACACACGAGAGCCGCCAGCGAGAGGACCATGCCCACCGACCCGACCGACCGCCTCGACACGCCGCTCTGCCGCGCCCTGGGCATCGAGGTGCCGCTGATCTGCGGCCCGATGTACCCGGCCTCGAACCCCGAGCTGGTGGCCGCCGTCTCCGCGGCCGGCGGCATCGGGGTGATCCAGCCCCTGGCGCTCACCTACGTTCATGGCTACGAGTTCGCGGCCGGGCTGGCAAAGATCCGCAGCCTGACCAGCAAGCCCGTGGGGATGAACGTGATCGTCGAGCAGTCGTCCAAGACCTACCGCGAGCGGATGGAGCGCTACGTCGACCAGGCCCTCGCCGGCGGTGTGCGCTTCTTCATCACCTCCCTCGGCAACCCGCGCTGGGTGGTCGACAAGGCCCACACCGTGGGTGGCCTCGTCTACCACGACGTCACCGAGCGCAAGTGGGCGGAAAAGGGCCTCAAGGAGGGTGCCGACGGCCTGATCGCCGTCAACCGGCGGGCCGGGGGCCACGCCGGCCCACGCACTGCCGAGGCGCTGATCACCGAGCTGGGCGACCTCGGCGTGCCGGTGGTCTGCGCCGGCGGCATCGGCGACGCGGCCGGCTTCGTCCACGCCCTCGACTTGGGCTACGCCGGCGTGCAGATGGGCACCCGCTTCATCGCCACCAGCGAGTGCAGCGCGAGCGCCGTCTACAAGCAGGCGATCGTCGACGCCGGGGAGGACGACATCGTGCTCACCGAACGTCTCACCGGTGTGCCCGTGGCGGTGATCCGCACCCCCTACGTCGAGCGGCTCGGCACCAAGGCTGGCCCCCTCGCCCGCTTCCTCTTGAAAGGCCGCAAGACCAAGCACTGGATGCGCCTCTTCTACACCCTACGCTCCTTCCGCGGCTTGAAGAAAGGCCTCCAGCGCGCCGACGTCTACCGCGACTACCTGCAGGCCGGCAAGAGCGTCGCCGGCATCCACGCCGTCGAGCCCGCCGGCGAGATCGTGCGCGCGTTCGCGGCAGCGGCACGGGGGTAGGAGGCGCCTACTCGCTGCTCAGGGCCTCGCGCACCGGCGAGCGGGAGGCGTTCCAGGCGGGAAGGAAGCTCGCCAGGGCCGCGAGGGTCAGCGAGACGAGAAGCCAGATCCAGCGGCCGCGGAGGTCGCTCGCCGCGTCGAGGCCGCTGCGGAACATGGCGGCGATCACCAACTCACCGAGGGCACGACTCAGGGGCGTCGCCACCACGACGGCGATCGCGAAGCTCAGGGCGCCGATCGTCACGCCCTCGGCCACCACGATCAGCCAAACCATGCGCGAGGAGGCGCCGATCGCCCGCAGCACACCCATCTCGCGCCTTCGTTCGAGCACGTTGAGGCTCATCGTCGTCGCCAGCCCCAGGCCGCCGACGGTGGCGATGAGGGCCGACATCACGACCAGGAAGAGGTAGATCATCACCATGTGCTGGTCGAAGCCGAACCGGCTCTCGGCCTGGCTGGTGGCGCTGAGGGCGTGGATCCCCGCGACCTCGAGGTTGCGATCGAGCGCGGCGCGGAAGCGGTCGATCGCCTCGGGGTCGGAGCTCGCGAGGGCCACGCGCAGGGAGTTGGCGAAGCCCGGGCGGGCGAAAGAGGCATACGGCACGTAGGCGACCGGCGGCGTGAAGGCCTCGCGAGACACTCCGACCACCTGCCACCAGCCCTCCCTGGAGCCGATTCGCAGCTGTACCCGCTCCCCCGGGCGCAGCTCCGGGTGACGCTCCGCGAGGGCGGTGTTGACGACCAATGCGTCTGCGTCGCCTGCCGCAAGGTCGCGGCCCTGGGTGAGCTCCAAGCGCAGCAGTGGGGTGGCGGGCGGAACTCCGACGACCGTGAAGCGCTCGTCGCCGCCGGTCGAGCCTTCCTCGACGATCCACCCCTCCCAGCGCACGGCACCAGGGGTCTGGGCGAGCACCCGCTCGACGACCTGGCTTGGCACCAGAGCACCCAGGTTGACGCTGAGGTCGTAGGCCCGCGCAGCGAACACGCGATCGAGCGTTCCGATCATCGCCCGGCGGATGTCGAGCGCGGAGAGGAAGAACACCCCGGCCGCCGTCAGGGTGAGGAGAGTGAGCGCCAGGCGGGCCCGGCGCCGGAAGCTGTTGCGCACGGCGAAGAGGACCGGCCGCCAGAGGCCGGAGACGCCGGCGAGGACTCGGTCGAGGGCCCCGCTGCCGAAGCGCGGCGCCGCGACCCCGAAGTCGCGGAGCGCCGCCACCACCGGCACCCGGCTCCCCTGCGCCACCGGGTAGGCGGCTGCAAGCAGCGGCACCGCGAGGCCCACCAGGGCGACCAGGGCGTAGACCCACCAAGGCGTCGCGAAACTGGTGAGGTCGAAGTTGAGGAAGCTGGCGAGGTAGCGGCAGAGCAGGCGAGCGCCGACCACGCCGGCCGGCAGCGCGACCGCGACCGCAGCCATCCCGAGCAGCAGGACCTGACCGAAGTAAAGGCCGGCGATCTGCCAACGCCGGGCGCCGATCGCCTTCATCACCCCGATCTGGCGCACTTCGGCCGCCATCGAGGCAGAGAGCAGGTTGACCACCAAGAAGCCGCTCAAGGCCAGCACCAGGAGACCGAAGGAGGCGATGGCGAGGAGCAGGCTGCTCATCAACGCCGCGTGCGGGTGCTTGCCCGGCTCCGGGACGTCGACCCGGTAGACCGCGTGGCCGCGGCCCTCGACGAGGGCCCGGACCTGGGCCGTGACCCGGCGGACGTGCTCGCGGTCGCCGGGCTCACCGGCCACCAGGATCTTGAGCTCGTCAAGGATCGGCTCCTCGCCGAGATCGGCCAGGGTCTCGAGCGTGACGTAGCCGTAGACCACGTTTTCCATCCGCGCCTGGGCCTGCCCCACGTCGTGGACGCCACCGGCCACCCGCAAGGCGTGGAGCTCCCCCTTGGCCGTTCTCACGCGGACGGTCTCCCCGACCCGCGTCTTGGCCACCTGGAAAGCGTCCCGCTCGATCAGCAGCTCGCCCCGGCCCGGCGGCCAGGCCCCGCCCTCCGGGGTCAGCCTGTCGAGCCGCTGGGCGGCGAAGTCCGGGGCCACGAAGAGACGGAGGTTCCGCCAGCGCACCGGCCCGGCCTTGAGGCGCCCCGAGACCTCCCGCCGGGCCTCAGCCACGGCGATCTCCGGGCGCGCAGCGACCGCCCGCAGGAGCTCGTCGTCGATGGCGTCCGTGTGCAGGGTGGCCGAGGCGGGGTGGCTCGCGAGGTAGCCCTGGTTGAGCTCGCGCTGGAGGATGGCGTAGCTCGACAGCACGGCCGAGAAGGCGGCGATCCCGACGGCCATCGCCAAGACCACCAAAACCGACCGGGTGCGTTGCTGCCAGGCGTCGTTCAGGGCCTTGCGCGCCAGCGTCGTCATCGCACCACCCGCCCGTCGGCCAGCTCCACCCGGCGGTCGGCGAGGCTCGCCAGGTCACGCTCGTGGCTGGCGACGACCACCGTGGTGCCGGCGTCGGCGAGGGCACGCAGGAGGCTGAAGACACCCGCGGCGGTCGTCGAGTCGAGGTTGCCCGTCGGTTCGTCGGCGAGGAGCACGGGCGGCTCGTTGGCCAGTGCCCGGGCGATCGCGACCCGCTGCTGCTGACCGCCGGAGAGCTGCGTGGCGCTGCGGGCGACGAGCGCCTGCAGACCGACCAGGCGCAACACCTCGTCGACGCGCCGTCGCACTTCGTCGCGCGGCACGCGGGCGATCTCGAGCGGGAAGGCGACGT
>WBZL01000580.1_pt1 | contig 40980 bp, 38 predicted proteins | sample 5204291 | NCBI WGS metagenome assembly WBZL01 (sample SAMN12344345, study PRJNA552823) | activated sludge metagenome | biome: Activated sludge suspended growth; feature: Nitrification reactor; material: Wastewater; isolation source: activated sludge from nitrification reactor of wastewater... | reverse complement strand
AGGAATATATTTAATGTCTATCAAAACGATAAAACAATTTTTTATATCAGTTGTAGTGGCATCCGGATTGGTTTTTTCGGGACAGGTACAGGCGCATGGTGGACTGGCGTTAGCTGATGACTTGTGCATATTGACAGTCGGTCCATATACTATTCATTTTACCGGTTATCAGCCTTTGACTCAGGAAGAAGAATTTTGCGAGGATATTCCTGAAATTGGTAAAACTGTAGTGGCACTCGATTATGTTAACGATGAGCTGCGTCCGATGGAAACTGAAGTTCGCATTGTCACTGGCAGTAGAATTCTTGTACCGGATGATGTGAAAAAAGTCAGTGCTGAAGACCTGACTTCAATGACGGTTTATCACTTACCCGCGCAAGTATATCCAAGTGCATCAATCATGATTGATCATACTTTCTCCGAGAAAGGCAAGTTTGCAGGTATTGTGACTGTATCTGGCGAAGGGAAAGAGTGGATTTCAGTATTTCCGTTTTCTGTCGGTGAAGGACGTCGCATCAACTGGATGACTGATATTCTGCCGTATGTTCTGCTTGTAGCAGCCGTAGCGCTTTTCTTCTTACGCGGTCGCAAAAAATCAGGCCAAGATGGCACACCTGCATAATGATCGGGTGTAATTATATCGATTACAACACATAAACAACAAAGATTGTTATTGATTTTTGTTGTTTGTTTTACTTTCCAAAACACGGCTTTTTATAAGCCGTGTTTTTTTATGTGTATTCTGCAAAGTTACTTATATCGGTAAATGCTTACCAACGATAGCTTGGCAGCAACAAGACAAGCGGAAATTTGTTGTAGAACCGCTAGCATGTATCGTTTGCCATGCACATTGTTGATGTACGATCAGGTATACTGATTGTGTCAATCCCAATTTGGCATTCACAATTAATTTTATAACTGTGTAGTGCCTAACAAGATTAACTGTAAATAGCAAGATCCTCTCTCTATGCCACGTACTCAAGTTCTTTTTTACAACAAACAGAACGAATCACTTTCCGGATTGCTTGAATTGCCAAATGCACGCGTTAACTGCTATGCAATTTTTGCACACTGTTTCACTTGCTCAAAAGACGGAATTGCTGCCACATATATTTCCAGAGCGCTGGCGGAAAATGGAGTGGCTGTTTTGCGATTTGATTTTACTGGTCTTGGCAACAGTGCGGGAGATTTTCCGAATACTAACTTTTCATCTAACTTGGATGACTTATTTGCAGCCGCTGAATTTCTGCAGGAAAATTATGCTGCGCCACAAATATTAATCGGCCATAGTCTGGGTGGATCAGCCGTTCTTGCTGTTGCAAAACAAATTGAATCAGTAAGAGCAGTCGTAACAATCAATTCGCCAGCGACAGCTGAACATGTGAAACATTTGTTCGATGATGCACATAATGAGATTCTTAATAATCAATCCGCCAAAGTATCGTTAGGCGGGCGCAGTTTTACCATACAAAAACAGTTTATTGAAGATTTGGACCGGCATAACACCCTGGATCACATAAAGGAGTTAGGAAAGGCTCTGTTGGTTTTTCATTCACCTGTGGATCAGATTGTATCCATCGACGAAGCGACGCGTATTTACCTAGCTGCAAAACATCCTAAAAGCTTTATAACACTTGATCAAGCCGATCATCTTTTATCAGATAAGGGTGATGCGAACTATGTGGCTGCTGTAATAACTGCCTGGGTAAGCCGTTATTTAGCAGACTCTTTTTCATCTGAAAGTGCTTCCACCAATAGCCGTCAAGACGATGCTTTGCCAATTATCGAGCTTGGTACAGTGATTGTCAGAGAGTGTGATAAAAAATTCGCGCGCGAGATTTTTACGCAACAACATCGTCTGGTCAGCGATGAACCGGTAGAACAGGGTGGTGCAGATTCAGGCGCCAATCCCTATGAATTGTTGCTTGCCGCACTGGGAAGCTGTACTTCCATGACATTACGAATGTATGCCAATCACAAAAAGCTTGATTTGGAAGCTATCGAAGTGACATTGCGTCATAGTCGCGTCCATCTGGACGATTGTAAGACATGTGATGATAAAAATACCCTGGTTGATAAAATTGACAGGAAAATCAAACTTGTTGGTCGATTGGATGATGATCAACGTAAACGCTTACTTGAAATAGCAGATAAATGTCCGGTGCATAAAACACTGGTGAACGAGATTGTTATCGAAACAAAATTGACCCAATAATCAATGAACAAAACAATCACTGAAGAAAAATTTCGTATTGACAAGTGGTTATTTGCTGCCCGGTTTTATAAAACACGCTCATTGGCTGCGGAAGCGATAGAGCGTGGCAGGGTTCATTTAAATGGTGCTCGCGTTAAACCTTCCAAAACGCTGGCTACAGGCGACATGATGAATTTGCGCATTGGAAGCTATCACTACGAAATCGAAGTGCTGGAATTGAGCAACAAACGCGGTTCAGCAACCATTGCCCAACAGCTTTATCGTGAAACTGAAGAAAGCCGTCAACAACGTGAAATAATTGCTGAACGGCTCAAAGCACAACCTCAGCCTTTTTATACTAAAGGCCGTCCGACCAAACGTGATCGCAGGGAAATAACGCGATTAAAATACTCTGAATAAAGCGAGATTTTTCCAGTAAAGCACGGAGAATCAGGTTTTAATTTCCAGGTAACTGTTTCAAAAATTATTTTGTCTTTTCTTCGACTTTCCAATAGCTTGCCTACCGATTTGAAGTAACCAGACAAAACACCGTGAATTCGTGCACGTTAAAACGCCGCAGCTCATGTGGTGATTGCTGATCCACAAAGGAGAGCGTGTTAGCCAATCTAGCTGTAGAGGGTTGATTCGTTTCGTTCTTGTCTTCAACTGATTTTCGGTATCGGCACGTTATTTGGAATGATCATTGCGTTCGCTGTGTACAAGGATTCGCCAGTTGGTGCTGATAGCTTTACGTGATATGCAATAACACAGTTGCTGATACAATTGTAACAATATTGACTACAACATTATTCGCCATGCTTCGATTCATTATTTCAACAGCATTTTTTCTGGTCACTGGGCTATTGAGCTACAACTACTTTTTTGGTACAGCGGAAGAAAAGGAACAAGCGCAGGAAATATTCAGCAAAGGCGCAGAAGTCGTTGGTGCTGGTGCAGGGCTTTTGAAATCAGAGTATCAAAAATATCAGGAAGGTAAGTATGATGAGGCGCTTGAGAACGTCAGTCATCTCCTGAGCAGGCTTAAAGATCAAGGCGGTGATTTACTGGAAGAAATTGAAAGCTGGAAACAACGCAAGGATGACTGGGAAAAGAAGAGAAATGAGTTGCGGCAGTTGCTGGACACCGATCCGAAGGCCATAGACGGTGAGAAAGTCAAACACGCTATTGCTGAGTTGGAGAAAGAAAGAAAGATTCTGGAAAGTGAAGGCAACCGGCTGACGGAAAAAGTGGAATAATCCTGTTGCCCGGACATTTCACCATTCATCCATGTACTGGTGCGAATTTTGGTTTTTCTCGGCTTCGTTCTATCGGCTGCGCCGTTCAATGAAGAGCGTATTGCCTGCGGTACGTTTTGCCTGTTTTTTGGCAACTGCCGCAGCCGCCGAAATTTCATGATGTGAATTGAATTTTCCAGGTTCGATCTGCACTGCGCCGATGGAAAGTGCAATCAGTGGATGAACGGTATTTTGCCCGGTACGGTTAATGGTGATATAACTATTCCGCGCCAGATGATCAGGTTTGAAAAATTTCCTGATTTCATGCTCAAAAATCTGCAACGCGGTATTGCAGCGGTTTTCCCAATCATGGCTCTGAAATAAAATGATGAAATCATCGCCTCCGATATGGCCGACAAAATCACGTTGCAAATCACAAACCTGCTGCAAAACGTGCGCTGTGATTTGAATGATTTCATCCCCCTTACGATAGCCGTAAACATCATTAAAAGGTTTAAAAGCATCCAGATCGCAATAACAGGCACAGAATTTGATCTGATTTTCTAATAACCGATCAATATGCTGATCTATTGGAACATTCCCGGGTAAAAGAGTCAGCGGATTAGCGTAGCGCGCGGCAGTGATCTGCATCTGGGTAATTTCCCGCATGAGTCCATGTCCGGTTCCTACGCCCAGATAGACACCTTGATCGGTGACAATAAAGCCATTCGATAAATGTTTCGGACCTGCCGCCACCATCGCATCACTCAGCTCGCACAAATCAGTGCTTTTATCAACCACCAATGGCGACGCTTCCATCAATAGCGTACAGGATTTTTTTCGATACAGCTCGCGTCCGAAAGGCCGTGCAAAGCATTCATTGAATTGATTGCGATTGATCAATCCCAACGGTATACCCTGTTTATTTACAACCGGTAGGACCTCAATCGCCGGATCAGCCTCGAACCGTAGAAACACTTCAGCATTATCAGCATCAGCAGAAACGGGCGGCAGCATATTCAGTAACTTTAGAATGGGCAGTGTTTTGTGACTGACTGCGCAAACATTTGGATAGACATGAATATGTCGATGATTGAGAGTGTTAATGACATCAATCGATAAGGATACAGCTGGCACCGGTTCGGGGCGCGCAATAAAATAACCCTGACCGCAGGCGATGCCGAGATCTTTGACGATCATGAATTCCGGCTGTGTTTCAATACCTTCTGCAATAATCAACGAATCCGAGTTTTCCGCGATTTGCTGGATTGATTTCACGAATTGCAGCTTGACGGGATCTTGATTGATATTTTGGATGAAATGTTTGTCGATTTTTACGTACTCTGGCATCAATTCCAGCCACAATCGCAGACTGGAAAATCCTTCACCCAGGTCGTCGATCGCAACCTGCAAACCTACTTCCCGATAATAACGCACAGCTTCAAGCATCAGACGATAATCGAGAATAGGCTGACTTTCAGTGAGTTCAATCACAATCCGATGTGGATTCAGGCCAAGGGATTGAATGTATGAAAGCGTATCTTCGGCTTTAAAACTGGCATCCAGAAAGCACTCAGGACTGATATTCAGGAATAGCTTACCTTCAAGATTCAACTGCACAAAAGTATTCAACACGATCTGGCGGCACAGTTGTTCAAGCTCCATTAACAATCCAAATTGTCTGGCGGCATGGAACAAATAGATGGGTGAGTGCAAGGGGCTGTTCGAAGGTCCGCGTATTAATCCTTCATAACCAATGATTTTCCCCGAGACCAGATTGATAATTGGTTGAAAAAAAGCGGTCATTTTTTTCAACTCAATGATTTCGATCAGCAGGGAAAGCAATTCACTTTGCAGGCTTTCCGATATCGATTTCTTTACGAATATGTTATCAGTATTTTTTTCATTAGCCCGTGTTGACATTTGAACCTGCATCTTTAAGGATTAAACAAGCAATTACAAGTAAATCAGTAAGGCATCAGATTTTTAGAACAACTTTCTAACAGAAAAAAGCGCTACTTATCTGCATTGCAGTGTGTCTATTTTTTGAATAACGCGAAGGTAGCAGCATTGCGTTACGGTTTTATGACAGAATAAAAAAGCAGTGCGAAATTCTTCGCAATACTGCGATGAGCAGGATAATCAGCAGCAGAGAGTGGTTTAGCAGAATGGTTTGCTGAAATTTAAGTGGCGATTTTTGAATAGCTGACATCAGTCATAGTGTGGCAATCCTTTAGTACTGGCTCCTCGTTTTGTGGTGGGGCGGAAACGTTACTGCGATTGTCGTAGCGGTCGGATCATCGGAAGGCCACAACATGGCCGGAGACTCACCCGTCATTCATTATCTTTACAGGTACGGCATATGCCGTGCTAGCAGTTTTTAAGAAACCTTCTCAACTTGAGTGGCGGGAGGACGTGTTGAAGATTGCATGCACTGCTGCGCGCGAAATCTGTTGGCAATTTTTTCTAAATCCAGAATCGGTAGCATGCGCATGGCTACGCCCTCGCCAACTTGCGCCAATTTTCCGCTTTGAATAGCTTCTTTAAGGTTGTTGAGTTCAGATTTCCCATGTTGAGGTAATTCGGGTTCCCATTGCGCCGTTTCGATTGATTTCAATGCCGGAATGGCAAAACCCATTGCTTCGTTATCAATTTCCACCACAAGAACACTCGAATGGGGTGTTATCTGGGCGGTTTGCCCGGTGATTAAGCGGCTCAGACAAACTACCGGAATGCTGCGTCCTCGAACTACTATCATTCCAATCATTGGTCCATCCTGCTCGAAAATCGGCATATTTTTAGAGAATGGAAGAATTTCTCTAATCTGTTCGAACGGTGAAGCAATTTCGCCGTCGAGAAGATAGGTGATCATCAGACGGTGCTGATCAGTTTTATTCCGATTTGCCATGAATGTCTTGGTTTGGTATTTGCTGCCGATGGATTGATCTTTAGCGGTGAGATCGGCTAACGACAGAATTTGCGGGTCGTTCATGAGTGTGGCGCTGTTTAATACGAGATACTGGGACGCCAGAATTAATGCGTGCTGATCGCTTGTAACGGATAGCGATGCATTTGGCAACGCACCGATAAATAGGGAAGGACGCGGCAAAGCATATGCGGGCACATGAATGATATCGTCACTGCGTACACGAATCACGTCAATTATTTTGTTCACCAGAAATGCCACGGCGCCTTGTGGCAAGAGAATAACGAAAACTTGTATTTGAGCACTTAAATCAAGTTTTCCCAATCCACACAGACTTATTAAATCGATAACGGGGATCTTACTATTGGCGTATTCGATAATGCCCCGGCAATCTCCCATTGCTATCGCGGAACGTTGAATTACAGGGTCGGATAACGTAGTAAAAACAGCCATGGCGTCAATCGCCATCGCAATTTTCCCGCATCCCATTAATAGTACTGGCTGCTCTTTGTTTTTTTGTATCGCAGTACACTTATTTGAAGCGATCACCAAGTTTTTTGCATCAGAATCATCGACTACTGGTACATCCTTAAGCATCGCCAATGCTTCGGGTGATAATAGACTGACCAGCGTGCCGTCATCACTGCGGCGTGTGCTGCCACAAAATATCGCCTGACTCTCCGCGCTGTAATTAATGCGCATGGTCAATTGTTGATCACCTGTGAATACCCCGGTAACGGTTTCTGTGAGTAAGCCGAATATTTTATGGTCATAAACTACAATCAAAACGTTAGGAAAGGAAATTGTCGTTTCAGCCATCCCCAGTACAATGCGTAGATCTATTACAGGAACCAGGATGCCGCGTAAATCGATACCACCAATGATATACGATGCCGCGCAAGGTAAGCTGATCAGCGTACCGCATGGAACAACTTCACGTAAGACATGCATGGGTAATCCAAGCGCCATGCCACCAATACGAAATCCGCCATAGCCTGACTGAACTATTAGCGGATTCATTAAATTTCCTTGGCCTTAACATTCGCGATTTGCTCAATTAGCAAATCGACTTCTTTGGCCATCTTGCTTTGATTCTCAGCGGATTCGGCGATTTCCGCGACACTTTTGCTGGTGCGCGCCACCCCGGACATGATGCCTTCGAAACTACGCGAAGCTTCCCGGCTGACTTCCGCACCTTTGTCGACATGCAATGTCGATTCTTCAATTAGCTTGGTGATTTCGCGTGCGGCAATTGAACTGCGTTCAGCCAGTTTGCGTACTTCATCGGCAACAACGGAGAAACCAACGCCATGTTCACCTGCGCGCGCTGCCTCAATTGCAGCGTTGAATGCCAGTAAATTAGTCTGATTGGCAATTTCATCGATCACACCAACAATTTCAGATACGCGAGAAGAGCTGCTTTGAATCGCTGCAATTGCGGCGATTGATTTTTGCAGTGCATCAAAGCCGGATTGCGCCGCTGTGGAGGAATCCTGCGCCAGATCGGCGGCGACAACAGAATTGGCTGCAATGCTATTAACATTCTCCACCAGTTTGCGCACATGTGAATTCATTTCCGAAGCGCTCGAAGCGATGCGCTTTTCGAGCAGAACTTCGCTCGTAACGTCATGAGCATATTTGACGATCTTCATGATTTTGCCATTAAGATCAAAAATTGGATTATAGGTCGCTTGAATCCATACATCACGATTAAACTTGCCAACCCGATGGAATCGGCCACTGACAAACTCGCCTTCATTGAGTCTCAACCAGAAATCACGATACTCTTCGCTTTGTGTATATTCGCCAGTGCAGAAGATGCTGTGGTGCTGGCCTTGTATTTCCCGTAACGTATAACCCATTGCGGCCAGAAAATTGCGATTTGCAGTGAGTACGTGGCCGTCCAAATTGAACTCAATAACGGCTTGACCGCGATCAATGGCGGATACTTTCGCTTCGAACTCGGCAGTATGCAGTTTGCTATCCGTAATATCCGATGCGAATTTGACAACCCTGACAGGATTGCCGTTAGGATCAAGAATGGGATTGTAAGTTGCATGAATCCAGATTTCCTGCTTGTTTTTACCGATTCGTTTATACTCGCCGGACTCAAATTCGCCATGAGACAAACGTTCCCAGAATGCCTGATATTCCCCACTCGAGGCTTCCTCAGGATCGACAAACAGACGATGGTGGCGGCCTTGAATATCGTTTAGCTGATAACCGGTTAATTTGAGAAAATTTTCATTGGCCGATAATACTTTTCCGCTCATGTCGAATTCAATGACGGCCTGAGAGCAGTCTATGGCCGCCAACTTACCGGCTGCATCCAGCCGTTCAAGTTTGTCGTACGTGATGTCGTCGGCTTGAATAACCACTTTCCTCAGTGCGCCATCAAGTCCCGCGATCGGACTAAAATTGGCCAGGAACCATCGCTCAATGCCATTGATACTCTTGCGCCGGATTTCAACATTGACCGCGCGACTTTCACGCAGGGCGCGCCATATATCCACATGCGCAGGGCTTTTGGCATCTTCCTCGAATTGGATATGGCTTTCGGACTTATCCACAAGTTCGGATAGCTTGTATCCCAGTGTCTTTAACATGCGTTCGTTAGCGCCCAGAATATAGCCATCGGCTGATAATTCCATCAAACAACTGCTTCTGGAAACAGCTTCCATACGCGCCGCCATTTCCATGGCGGCCTGTTTGGATGCGGTTATATCCGTGCAGTATTTAACTATGCGTACCGGCTGACCTTCAAGACCGAAAATGGGATTATAGGTTGCCTGCATCCAGATTCGTTTGCCGTTTTTACCAAAGCGCAGAAATTCGCCCGAATGAAATTCACCCTTACCAAGTTTTTGCCAGAAAATGCGATAAGCGCCGCCGTCTACTTCATCCTTGTCTACGAAAATACGGTGATGCAGGTCCTTGATTTCATCCAGTGTATAACCTGTCAGATTAAGAAAATTGTCATTGGCGTCGAGTATATTTCCCGCCAGATCAAATTCGATAATGCCCTGCGAGCGGGAAATGGCAGCAACCTTGCCTTCATTCTCAAGCGCGGCTGATTTGATGTTTGTGATGTCACTGGCGAATTGGATAATTTTGTATACTTTGCCCTCGGTATTCAAAACAGGCGTGTAGGTGGCCAATAGCCAGACTGGATGTCCTTGCCGGTTCAGGCGCATGAATTCACCCTGTTTTAATTCGCCGGCTTGCAGGGCTTTCCAGAATTCCTGATATTCTTCACTGTCAACCATTTCGGCAGTACACAGCTGACTGTGGTTCTGTCCGATTAAATCTTGAGAAAAGCCAAAAAGTGTTAAAAAATTCATGTTGGCGAACAGAACAGCGCCGTCGGGACTGAATTCAATAACGGCGAGACCGTGATCTATCGCATTAAGAATGCTCAGAGATTGATCCTGATTGTTTTCGGTTAAAGCATGTGTATGAGTAATGGGCAGAGCCGACATGTTGCAAGAATCTCCTCGAATGGTGGTGCAAAAATATCACTTGACTCGTTTTTATTTCGGCTGCGATCGCGCCGGGTTGAGCGTGAATTCGAAGAAAATAGCCTGTCTTACCCAGTTCGTCTGACGTTATCTTTTCCGGTAAAACACTACTGAATATGCACCATCCGTCCCTTTATTATGTTTTGAAGTTTTTACTGAAGTTTCGTGGAATCAAAACCGGGATGGCATTCGGACTGATGCTGAAATCGAGTGTACTGTCAGCCGCAATGTCGCGGTTGCGGAAATAATCGCCATCGACCTGCAAAGGGTAGGCGCTTTCATGCACCGTACATGCAATCGTTTTTCCTGAAAAATATTGCATGGGCAGATTCGCTGGTTTGTGTTGCAGAATGCGCATGGCTTTAATGAGTTCATGTTGATGCTTTGCACCCGGCAGAAAACCGGCGGTCAGTTCGTGCTTCGACGGACTGGCGCAGGGCACCAGCTGCAGGTCTTTTGCATAGGCCTGGCTATTTGCGACGATGATGTATCCGGATTTTCGATCGACAACCGTTTCACCGTCTATACAGATAGATACGGTGGGATGATGCAACGAGCATAGCGCTTTTAAGCCGTGCCAGACGTAAATGGCATCATTGAGCGGTCCTTTGCGTTTGCCGATATTTTTGACCGTCAGCGAATCAAGGCCCATCGACGCCATATTGAAAAAAGGCTTTTTTCCTTGGATATCCGAACCGCTGATCACGCCGTAATACTGTTGCAGGCAGGTGCTGTCGGCAATGGCTTGCAGTAAGTCCTCGCTGTTGGCGCTCATATGATAGGTGCGTGCAAAAAGCGATTCGTTTCCTCCGGGAATCACATAGACCGGAGTACCGGTTTTTTCAATTGTGTTCAGCAGTTTCCTGACCGTACCATCGCCGCCGACAATAACAACCAGATCGCAGTCGGCGATGGCGCTGCGCATTAATTTGTATCCCTTCATTTTTTTTTCGGAAGGATACACCTGTACATTTTTTCCGTGCGCCCGAAGTACAGCCTCCAGTTGTTTCGCCGTCTGTTCCGTATTCCCGGCACTCGAAATGGGATTGTAAAATATCAGGATATTCTGTGGTGATGGTATTTTGATCAGTACGGCGCCGGTCTGATCCTGATTAGCATTCGTCAAGGCTGGTGTATTCATTTATGCTGTTTTTTTGCGTTATTTTCCGGCATCAGTGAAAGATCGACGGGAATGACCTGGACAGTCGACCAGACCTGATCACACCAGCCCTGGTCAATGGGTTGCATGCCGTTTTTGATCCATTCAACCAGATGTCTGGCGGTATTCGGATAAGTGATGCGCACGGCTTTGGTTTCATGCAGCCACTGTTCAATGATCGTCCGATCCAGTTTCTTCATGGCTTGACCGTAGCCGAGTTCGACCAATGCAGCTGCATTCGAAGTTTGCTCCATCTGAGCGTGCACCGGTTTTACCAGCAGTTTTTTGCCGAGATACAAGGCTTCGCTGGCCAATTCAAAACCGGCATTGCACATGATGCCGGTGCAATCATGCAGATCCTTTTGGAATCCGTGCAAGGAGAGCGGCTTGCAATGGATATGCGCATAAGCGTGATCCTGCTCCGGAAAAAATGAATAAATATTGAATTCATAATCCCTGAATGGCGCCAGCAACTCGATCAAGTGCCGCTGGTTTTCAAAGGGCAGATAGACGACGATTTTATTTTTCCGGGTGTGCTGTGGAATATCTGGTGTCGCAATAATAGGCGGCAATATAGGCTGTCCGAAGTGATGCCAGTGCAAGCCAATACCGATCTCGACAGGCGCGAAATTTTTCATTACGGCTTCGGAAATCGGATCGCCGCCCGCGCGCGGAATGACATATTGAAACGCATACTGGTGACTCAGGCCAATGGTTTTCTTTTTTTGTTGGCGCGCCGCCCAAGCCGTAACTGGCTCGAAATCGCAGATAACCAGATCATAGTCGCGTAAATCCAGCTGCCGGATATCGCGTATTAACTGCACCGGGCTTGATTTCAGCACGGTCTTTATGTGGTTTATTTTTCCGTTTTTAACGCTGAATGTCAGTCCCTTGCGCCATTGATGGTCGTTAAAAATTTCCATATCAAAGAACTGATCCTGAGGTCTGCCGGTAAACTGATAAGTAACAGCCATCTCGGCGGCGTGCAATTCACGGGCCATAATGCGTCCACGCGTGATATGACCGTTGCCCGTTCCCTGTATTCCGTAGAATATTTTCATGACAGGATAACCTCCAGACTGATCAATGCTGTACTGATACCCAGCGCCATGCCCATGAGCGTGTCGGTGGGGAAATGCACACCTAGCACAATGCGCGAAACACCGACCAGCAACGCCCAGCCCAGCAGCAGGAGAAAAATGGCCGGATAAAAATAGCCACACAGTACGGCGATCATAAATGCCGCGGAAGTATGTCCCGAGGGGAAGCTGAACTGATCCGCCGGTTTGATCACGCTGTGAAAGTCTTCCAGAACCGATTCCGGACGATTGCGTTTGAAGCTGTTTTTCAGGATGTAATACACCGGACGCTCAATGGCGAAACCTGCCAGAATCGCCATGAAAAGAGGACTTTGATAACCTTGCTGCCATCCGCTCCAGAAAAACAGTAACAGGTACAGATGCCCGTCGCCGCTCCTGGAAACATATCGATTGAAGCGTATGAGATCTTCATTCAGGCGCAAGGCGTTCAACCGGTTGAAAAGCGTCAGATCATATTCATGTAAAGTTTGCAGGGTTTTCAGTGCTTTCATCGTCAGTGTGTTGTAGTAAAAATCACGGGGATTTTAGGTAAGGGCTGTTACAGGAGAATGACGCTTTTCTGAATGTTTGATGACAGTTACATTACCGGCGGAAGCGTTTATACAGGCTGCGCGTGTTGCGCCATATCCGGCTGCTGTGGCGGTTCCTGTGCACTAGCCGAAGCGTCAGGCGTTTAACCCGATTGGAAGCTTTCAGCATGATCGACAGACCGATGGCCATGGTGGGAATGCCGAAAGGCCCCGGCAGTGGAAAAAGCATCATGCCAAGCACAAAAATAACCATACCTGTGCCGAGCAAAAAGGAGCGGATGATCAACGCTTAACAACCTGTTAAATCGCTGTCAGTCTGAATGGCATCTTGTTATGCGGCGTGTATGGATCTTTCGGGGTGTCCGGATAGCCATTTCAGAATGCGTCCGCGATTCCGCGCATACCACAATCTGCCGATTTCCAGTGATTTACGTTGATTGTCCGGATGATCCGCTGAATCCATGTGATCCGGCATAGCGTAGTTTTTCAGATAATCGTTGATATACAACACATGGTCACCGAGCATCGCTTCAGTCATGCGTGCATTGGCCATCATTTTTTCCCGCAGTATCACTGACGCGATGCCCTTGGCGGACCATTGCATGCCGCCGTAGGCACAGGCTTTCGCGCCGTCGAAAATAAAGCTGCGCCAACCCGAACCAATGGAAAGCACTTTGACGTCATGATTCGGCCAGATTTCCCGGGCATGCAGGTATGCACCCAACGCCGGATTGTTCATGCCGACGCCGCCATCGATCCGCCAGCCGCCATCTTCCATTTGCACCGGTGGATAGAAAGAAGGCGCGGCGGTGCAGGCATCGGCGATCTCGCTTAACAGAAAATTCTCCGAGCAGTGATTGGTGAATATTTCCAGTTGATCACGATCGAGATTGAAACAGGGAATAAAGAGCGACTTATCCAGCGACGCGATTCTCAGATGACCCAGTTCACGTTGCAGAACCCGGCTTTTAGGACCACCTGAGTATTTCGGGCGTAAGTGCAGCCGGTTCAACAGGCGATTCATCCAGTGCCCGGTCATCATACTTTCCAGCAATCTTTCCTGTTGGATCATTTGCACAATTCCGTAAGCGCTCATCGCGCGTCCGGCGATCAGGCAAGCCATCATGCCGCCCGAAGAAGAACCCGCCACCATATCGAACTGATCGTAGGTTGAAATACCGGTTTCCGCTTCCAGGCTGGCGAGTACGCTGAGCTGGATCAGCAAGTGACTGCCGCCGCCATCGAGGCTTAAAACGAATCTGCGTTGCAAGGCCGACTCCTGCTGTTGACCGGGCTATCAGGCCGCCTTTTTCGCTGCGACCATGTCTTTGATATTCTTGAATTGTTCGAATTTTTCCGCCCAATAAACCAATTCCAGTGTTCCGTCGGGATGTTCCAGCAGCGTGGTGCAGCTTTCAACCCAGTCACCATCGTTGCAATACAGGATTGAATTGATTTCCTTGATTTCGGCATGATGAATATGCCCGCATACGACACCTTCGACGCCGCGTTCTCTGGCGAGCCGCGCCAGTGCGTCTTCAAAGCTGCTGATGTAGCTGACCGCATTTTTAACCTTCAATTTCAGATACGCAGCCAGCGACCAGTAAGAATAGCCAAACAATTTGCGCAGGCCGTTAAGATGCCGGTTCATCCACAACAATGCGTCATAGGCCACATTGCCAAGCATTGCAATCCAGCGGCTGTGCTTGACAATGACATCGAACTCGTCGCCGTGCATGATCAGCAGCTTTTTACCATCATAGGTGGTATGCACGTAGTCCAGATGAATTTCAAGATTGCCGAAAACATGCCCGGCGCAGTCGCGCAGAGCTTCGTCGTGATTACCCGGAATATAAATCACTTTGGTGCCGTGCTTGGCCTTGCCCAGAATCGAGCGGATGACGTTGGTGTGTTCCTGCGGCCAGTAGGGATTTTTTTTGATACCCCAGAAATCGACGATATCGCCAACAAGAAACAGGTACTCCGTTTCAACCGAGTGCAGAAAATGCAACAGCGCCTGCGCCTGACAACCCCGGAAACCCAGGTGCACATCGGATATCCAAACGCTTCTAACTTTCATTGGTGCGGTTTTATTAGCCATCATGTCGCTTCTCATGAATTAAAGATAACCAACAGATTAAAGCGATTTTGTGAAACTACTTTGACGTATTGATGAAGAAATGATGAATTTTTTGTTAAAAAAATAAGCCATGTGCAAACGAGCCGGGCTAAATCCACCTGCGGCATGGGACGGCACGGTTAATAAGATATAACAGCGTTCTTTCGTCCGCTGCGCTACGCATACTGGGGCAGGAACCATGACAAAATGCTGGTAATCCGATACTGCCGATTGGGTGATTACTGTGGTTACTGTAAGAAAAAATAAGGCAGCCATATCCGGGGAAGTTGTGGAGAGTATTTTATGACTGCCTTATCAAGGGGCGCTTACATGTTAATGATAACGGACAAATGTTACAGAACGATTAACAGGTTGAAATAAAATCTGTCCTGATATGTATCATTTCAGCTTCATGCAATTGGCGTAATACGTCACCGTTGCCGGCCAATCGGAAAAAATACCGAGAATGCCGACATCCTGCGCGAGCACGTCCAGCGCTTGATACATATCGCCATCATTGTTGATGACCGCATCGGGAGAAACAGGATTCGGGTTTTGGCCATTCAATGTCTGGAAATACCAAGCGCCGCCGTGGGTCAACGGGCCGTCGCGTTCGAATGTCCAGGTGATGATATCCAGTCCCGCGTCTTTCGCTGCTTTTGCGTAGCGGGAAGGTACGATTTCGCCGTTTTCAATTTCCAGCAGCACCCACATCGGCGGTGCGATGATTTTTACGCCGTCAGTAACCAGTTGTTCCATTGACGGTGACCAGGTAGCCGGATTGCGGTGATCGAATGCCGGATCGTCGTAGCGGTCGTCAAGATAAACCGCTTGCCTGCCGAAGTCCGGTTCGTTCTGAATCCAGTACAGGACATCATCGAGATTGAACGACTGCGCCCAGACTCTGGAAGCGCGCACACCGGCTTCCTTGTATTCGTCAATCAGTTTCTGCGCGTATTCGGCCTGCGAAAAACCGTCGAACGGCATCGGCACGCTCGGGGATTTCAGTTCCGGTGTCATTTTGACGCCCAGCTTCTGAAACAGCGCGATACTTTCCCTGTGTGTCAGCAGCGTGCCGCGTGTTGCGTAAAGATCGGTTCTCCAGTCAGCCGTGCCTTTCAGATATCGGCCACGCTGGTGGCGCGTGGATTGGCTGCATCCATCTTTCCCTGCAAGGTTTTGAATTCAGTCAGTGTAATGTCGCTGGTGCAGCATTGTGCCGTGGCCGGCGTAATCAGGTTGCCGGCAGCGTCAAAAACCGCGGGCTGGAACGGCACCGAACATTTTTCCGCCAGCGGTGTTTCCAGAATATTGGTCGTGGTATGCAGATCGCACTGTGAGTGGCGGCACACCAGTTCCTTGTCCTGGGTGAAGGTCACGTCGCATTCAACAATCCCGGAGCCCATTCTGGCGGCGGCTTCATATGATTCCAGCGTATGTTCGGGAAACTGCAATGGTGCGCCGCGGTGACCGATAGAGAAGTCGGTGCGTTTGAAAGGGCCTTTTTCACAACTTCCCAGTTTATCCTTTAATGGCCCTTGATCCATATCCTGAACCAGAAAAAACGGCCGCGGACCTAATTGAATATTCATTGCACGGCCTTTGTTGCCATTTTGCGCGGAATCATCGCCTTTCCCGCTCCAGCCTGCTGTCGGCAGCGTCAGAGCAAATACAATAATGCCCGTCAATACCATGTGTTTCATGTTGCTCTCCTCTGATAATGATATTTTGATGTCATTGCCCGGACGCATCTCATCGCGGCGATCCGCGCAATAAGCCAAAATGTTATCGAGTGAATGTTTCTGCCTGATGGCTGTTGCATGAAACTTTGATGACTTTATGATGAATGCAGAGACACACCACATTCATTTTTTTCATGATTTTGTAACAATTCGATTCTAGTATGTTTTTGTCCAAATAAAAGCATACTCAATCATTCATGCCCAAAAATCCAAAGAAAATTTTTGTACTGGATACTTCGGTCATTCTGTACAACCACCAGGCGCTATACAGTTTTGCGGATAACGATGTCGCCATTCCGATTACCGTGCTTGAAGAACTCGATCACTTCAAGAAAGGAAACGAAACGAAAAATTTTGAAGCACGGGAATTTATCCGCATCATGGATCATCTGTCGCTGCATTACTCGTTGCAAAACTGGATTCCGATTGACCGGCCCGATCACGGTCGGATCAAGGTTGTCATGCAGGAACAGGCGAACGGGCTCGACGCGACGCATATTTTTGGCGAAAACACCGCAGACCACCGTATTCTCAATTCCGCTATCGCGTTAACCAACGCCTTTCCCCGCAAAAAGATTGTGTTGGTCACCAAGGACATCAATTTGCGGTTAAAAGCCAAGTCGCTGAATATCACCGCGGAAGATTTTCAGACCGGCAAAATCAAAGACCTTGAAGCGCTGCATACCGGCAGCACCACAATTGGAGGCCTGTCGAAAAAAATCATTGATGATATCTATACCCATGATTCCTGCCTGCCCGAAGCGATTGGCATTGAAACCGCTATCCCCAATCAATACTATATACTGAAAAACGGGCGGACTTCGGTGCTGGTGTTTTATAACCCGGAATCCCGCCGGATCGAGCGTATTCAGAAGAAATCCGCATACCGGATTTCGCCGCGGAATGCGGAACAGGTTTTTGCCCTGCACGCCATCACGCATCCGCAAATCAAGCTGGTCACCCTGCAAGGCGGGGCGGGCACCGGAAAAACATTGCTGGCGCTTGCCGGTGCGCTGGATCAGAAACGGCATTTCAAGCAAATCTATCTGGCGCGTCCGATTGTGCCGCTGAGCAACAAGGATATCGGCTATTTGCCCGGTGACGTCATCTCCAAACTCAATCCCTATATGGAGCCGCTCTGGGATAACCTGAAATTCATCAAAAGCCAGTTCAGCGAAAGAGACAAGGAATTCAAGCAAATCACGGAAGCCGTCGAACAGGAAAAGCTCACCATCACGCCGCTGGCGTATATTCGCGGCAGAAGTATCTCGAATGTGTGCTTTATCATCGACGAAGCACAGAATCTGACGCCGCATGAAGTCAAAACCATTATCACGCGCGCCGGTGAAAACACCAAAATCATCTTTACCGGGGATATTTACCAGATCGATACGCCTTATCTGGATTCACAAAGCAACGGTCTGTCGTATCTCATCGACAAAATCAAACATCACGAGATTTTTGCGCATGTCCGGCTGGAAAAAGGGGAGCGGTCGCATCTCGCTAATCTGGCGAATGAATTGCTTTGACAGGTTGCTTAAACACTGTCTTTGGCGTTCGTGGTTTCTTTTGCGGGCTGCGGGCGGTTAACGAGTTGCCGGTAGCGCTCGAACAGAAAAGCGACGCGTTCCGCTTCCGACGCGAACGATTTTCTTCTGCCATACGCGGCGTCCACTGCTTTGTCCAGTTTGCGGTGTGCAGCGACGAGTTCCGGCGGCATGGTTATTGGATCGAATCGGCCAGCGTTGTGAATCGGGAAACTTCGCGCGTGCATCCAGAATGCCTTGCGCGATGGTTTTGATGGCTTTTTGTTGTTTATCAGCAGGCTCCGGCCACGGGAAATTGTTGTAGCCGATGGTATTTGGAATAGCAGTGTAGACTGGATTAGCGTCAGCGTAATCCGGCATGGTGACAAGCCCAATCCTACAAAAGCCGGATTACATGCAGCTCAAATTCGGTCTACTGCCTCAAACCTGCGTTCGAGGAGCTTGCGCTCCTCAGATGATTGATTGCCGGGCGTTCAGCTCAATACGCTGACATCGTCCCAACTGATTTGGCCGGGGGCGACGCCGATCAGGGTAATGGAAACAGCCGCGCCAAAATCGACGATAAAGTTACTGTCATCCTGTCGGATGCCGCTGACAAAACTGGCCAGATGTTCACGCGATGTCAAACCCAGGCCGGTATCAAATACCAGTACATCGTCATCCAGCGATTTGAAGTCGGCAATGCGCAGATGCGCGGCTTCGCGAATCACGAAATCATCGGCGCCTCGTCCGCCACGGCAATCTTCGCCAGCGCGGACGGCGATAAAATCATCGTCATCCGTGGGTGAGTAGCGCAATTCGCCCGAAAATTTAGGCGTGACCCCGCCACTTCCCGGAGAAATCACCCATTGCTCGGAGACCCGGAAATATACTCCGTCGCCGTCGGTATCCGCATAACGGGTGATTTCCGTGCCGAATGGTTCGACTTCGGTGCGCACGACATCGCCGTTGGTTTCCACGACGTAGGATTCGCCACCGTCATCGTCCAGCGATTTAAGTTCCCATTGGCCATCATCCAGTTCGTACGCGGCGGTTACTTGACCATTCGCGACGTCGAATTTGAAGGCTTTGTTACTGCGATTAAAATTACCCGAAGGACTCAAGGATTCGGCAATGCGGAAGTACACGCCATCACTATCGGCATCGGCGTAGCGGGTGATTTCCGTTCCATACGACTCGATTTTAGTGCGCAAAACATCGCCGTTGGCCGCCACGGCGTAGGATTCGCCGCCATCGTCGTCGAGCGGCTCAAGCTCCCATACACCGTCGTCCAGTTCATACGCAGCAGTCACTTGTCCATTCACAATGTCAAATTTATAGGCATCAGAACTCATTTTCGTCCCCTTAATAAATACTCAATTTCAAAAGGGGTATTTTAACCGATTCATCAAAATCAGCGGGGCAATTTGCAGCCAGATTGACTCAACAGAGTCCGTTAGTTTATCTGCATTCTTAGCTTACATCGTACTTTTGGACTATGGTGGGTTAATGCGAATCAAGGAACAATGCGCGCCTCAAGCTCATAAAGACTTGGAAAAAAGCACTGCATTTGAATTTTTATAACAAGGGAGATGATTTATGCACAATAAAATTATTACAAAATCTTATGTGCTGTCTGCGGCACTGATTATGCTGCTGGCAGCGCCGGTCTTCGCAAAGGATGATCATTCCAAAAAAGGCCATCACGGCAATCACCTGCCCAATATGTTCAGTTCGGAAAATGAACACGGCAGGGACGCGACTTACAGCACCGCAGGGTTTATTGATCTCGATAATCCATTTTTTAAAAGTCTGGGCTCCAATGGCCGCAGTTGCGCCTCTTGTCATATTCCTTCCCAGGGTTGGACTATTACACCTGCCGGTGTACAGAAAATTTTTGACGAAACCGATGGTCTGGATCCGCTTTTTCGTCTGGTCGATGGCGCCAATTCACCCATCGCCGATGTGACTACGCTGGAAAAACGCCGTGCGGCTTACAGCATGCTGCTGGAAAAAGGCAATATCCGCGTGGGCATCGGTATTCCTGCCGATGCGGAGTTTGAATTGGTCGAGGCTGACGATCCTTATGGTTACGCCAACGAAAATGAATTGTCCCTGTTCCGCCGTCCCATGCCAACGACCAATCTTAAATTTATCAGCGCTGTCATGTGGGAAGGTCGTGAAACAACACTGATGCCCAATTCCGGTGATTGCCTGTATGGCACAGACACCTGCTTTTCTCCCGTGGCTTTTGACCTGAAAACGCAGTCCAATCATGCAACACTGGGACATGCCGAAGCGTTGCTGGATTTGACCGATGAAGAGCGTGAAGCGATTGTGGCATTCGAACTCAGCCTATTCACGGCGCAGATTCATGACAATAATGCGGGTAATCTATCGGCGGAAAAAGCGCTCGGCGGACCTAAAGCACTCAAGAAGCAGTATTACTACTTCGGCATTAACGACACGCTGGTTGGCGATTACCAAACGGGCGAACCGTTTAATCCCGCCGTGATGTCGCTTTATGACAGCTGGACACGCATTAAACCGAACAAATCGTCCAACAGCACCAAGAATGCTCGCGCTGCCATTGCGCGCGGCCAGACGCTGTTCAATACAAAACCGATTATGATCAGCGATGTAAAAGGCATTAACGATGACTTGAATATCAACGTGCTTCCCGGCACATGCACAACCTGCCATAACACGCCGAATTCGGGTAATCATTCAACGCCCATGCCGCTGGATATCGGCATCTCGGATGAATCGCGCCGCACGCCGGATATGCCGCTGTACACGCTGAAGAATAAAGCAACCAATGAAATCATCAAAACCACTGATCCAGGGCGCGCCCTGATTACAGGCAAATGGAAGGATGTCGGCCGCTTCAAGGGGCCGGTTCTACGCTCGGTCGCTTCGCGTCCGCCGTATTTTCATGATGGTTCCGCCGCTGATTTACCTGCGGTCGTAGAGTTTTACAACAACCGTTTTAACATCGGCCTGACGGAAGCTGAAAAAGCCGACCTCGTCGCATTCCTGGCGGCGTTATAAAGGAAGAATCGGTTATCGTAGTGGAAGGCAATACAGCGTATCTGAAAATAGTTTTCAGATACGCTGTTGGATAAAACCGGGAAGTTAGCAATGGGTGACCACTTGATCATTTTTGGAGCTCACTAAATACCCTTGATGTTGTTGTGTTTCAATCAGTGTTTTCAATCTGGCGATTCCAGGCTTGATTATTTGTGCCGATCGAAGCGTATAATGCAAGGCCTGCTGTGCTTATACGCCACTGCATTGTTAACTTATAGCTTGTATTAACTGATGGATTCCATTGATCTTAAAAACCCGACGCTATACATCAATCGTGAGCTGAGTCTGCTCGAGTTTAACCGGCGTGTCATCGAGCAGGCCAAAGACGAGAGCCTGCCGCTCCTGGAACGGCTAAAGTTTCTGTGCATCGCCAGCACCAATCTGGATGAATTTTTTGAAATCCGCGTGGCGGGATTAAAGCAGCAGATCAAATATGGCTCGGTGCAGACCGGCGCGGACAACCTGCTGCCGTCCGAGGTGCTGGCAAAGATCAGCGACGCGGCACACCAGCTTGTCAAGGAACAGTATGGCGTGTGGAATGAAATGATCATCCCGGCGCTGACCAAAGACAAAATCAGGCTGCTGCGGCGTACGCAATGGAAACCGATGGTAAGCCGCTGGGTGCAGCGCTATTTCAACGCGGAAGTATTGCCGATCCTGAGTCCGATCGGACTTGATCCGGCGCATCCGTTTCCACGGGTTCTGAACAAGAACCTGTATTTCATTATTTCACTGGAAGGCAAGGATGCTTTCGGGCGCGATTCGGGACTGGCGATCGTACAGGCGCCGCGCTCATTGCCCCGTGTTGTCCAGATACCCGCCAATCATAGCAGCGGCAATCATGATTTTGTGCTGTTATCCTCGATTATTCATGCGCATGTGAAGGATCTTTTTCCGGGGATGAATGTGCTAGGCTGCTATCAATTCAAGGTCACGCGCGACAGCGATTTGCTGATAGACGACGAGGAGGTCGATGACCTGTTGCGCGCGCTTGAAGGTGAACTGCCTTCGCGCCGATTCAGTAATGCGGTGCGGCTTGAAGTGGCCGACAATTGTCCGGACCATTTAAGCGATTTTCTGTTGCAGAAATTCGAGTTGCAACAAAATGACCTGTATCGCGTATCCGGGCCGGTGAATCTGGGACGGCTGTTGGCTATCTGCGATCTGGTCGACCGGCCGGAATTGAAATTTGCCGGCTTTACATCCAATATTCCCAATCGCCTGCTGAAGAATGCCAATATTTTTGAAGCGCTGCACAACGGCGATATTCTGCTGCATCATCCCTTCCAGTCTTTTGCGCCGGTCATCGATTTTTTGCGGCAGGCGGCCAGTGACCCGAATGTTTTATCGATTAAACAGACGCTTTACCGCACCGGCGCCGACTCGGCGATCGTCGAGGCGCTGAAGGATGCCGCCCGCTCCGGCAAGGAAGTCACCGTGGTGATTGAACTGCGCGCACGGTTTGATGAAGAAGCCAATATCGAACTAGCGAATGAGTTGCAGAAGGTTGGCGCGCATGTGGTTTATGGCGTGGTGGGCTACAAGACGCATGCCAAGATGATTCTGGTTGTCCGGCGGGAAAACCGCACCTTGCGCCGCTACGTTCATCTGGGTACTGGCAACTACCATGCGCGCACCGCGCGTTTATATACCGACTATGGCTTGCTGACCTGCGATAAGGCTATTGGTGAAGATGTCAACCGGCTGTTTCTTCAATTGACGGGGCTGGGACGCGCGGGCAAGTTGAAAAAACTGCTGCAATCGCCTTTTACGCTGCACAAAGGCATACTGACTTATATCGAAGGTGAGATCAAGGCGGCCAATGAAGGCAGAAAGGCGTGGATTATCGCTAAAATGAACGCGCTGGTCGACCCGGAAATTATCATGGCGCTTTACCGGGCTTCGCAGGCTGGCGTAAAGATCGATCTGATTATTCGCGGCATCTGTTGTCTGCGCCCCGGCATCAAGGATGTATCCGAAAATATTCAGGTGCGCTCCATTGTCGGGCGCTTTCTGGAGCATACACGCGTGTATTACTTTCATAACGGTGGCGAGGAGCTGGTTTTTTGCTCCAGCGCGGACTGGATGACGCGTAATCTGCACTATCGCGTCGAGGTCTGCTTTCCGATCGAAGAAAAGCGCACCAGCGATTCGGTGATTGCTTATGGTTTACTGAGTTATCTGGCGGATAACACGCAAGCCTGGGTGCTGCAAAGTGACGGCTCCTACAAACGCGCCAAGGCAGGTGCACTGAAGCCGCGCTCGGCGCAGTTGCATATCCTGGAGCACTACTGTGATTTACCTCATTGAAATGTCAGCTTGAAACCGGCTGTTTGCAGATAGTCCTGTTCGGTTTGCAGGTCAACCAGTGTGAGCGGATGGCCGCCAAGCCAGTCCGCGGGGAAGGATAGATGAACTTTATTCGTTTGCGCTTCAAGCCGGATTTCAGGCAGCGCACTGTTTGAGCGACTTCTGTGCAGAACGACAGCGAGCCGGAGCAAAATACCGAGCCGGGTGATCGTTAATCTTGAAGCTTCCGGTATTGCGGTGAATTCGTCCAGCGGAAATTTTCTGCGGTGACAGCGCACCAGTTTGGCGAGCTTGTTTTGCTCCTGCCGGGAAAAACCGGCCAGATCGGAGTAGGTGACCAGATAATCGCCGTGGCGGTGGTATTGCGCATGCGCAATGGACAAGCCAATTTCGTGAATTAAAGCGCCCCACTGGAGTAATTTTAGATCATCCTTTTCGTTGAACTGCCATTCCGAACAGGACTGATGAAAAAAGTACGCCGCGGTTGCTTTGACACGCTCAGCCTGTTCAATATCGATGCCATACCGCTGGCAGACATCGGCTATCGTTTTGTCGCGAATATCTTCATTGTGCATGCGGCCTATCAGGTCAAACAACAGGCCTTCGCGCAGTGCGCCGCTGGATACGTTGATCCTGTCGAGATTCAGTGCGTCGAAAATACCCAGCAATACGGCAACGCCGCTGGCGAATACCGGCTTCCGGTGTTCCGACAAACCCTCGAATGCGATAGCCTGACTATCGCCGATGGCGATCAGCGCATCAACCAGCATGGAAAGCGCGTTTGCGGTAATGCCGTTTTCGCACCAGCCCTGCGCCTGAACAACATCGCGAATAGCAGAGATGGTTCCCGATGCACCCAACACGACGTCCCATCCGGTTTTTTTGTAGATGGCTTCGATAGATTCCAGCTCCTGTCTGGCGAACAATACGGTTTTGCTGATTTTCTTGGCTTTAATTTTGCCGTCGTCAAAAAAACGCTGGCTCATGTTGACGCAACCCATGTACAGACTGTCCCTGCTGAAAATGTCATAGCCGCGCCCGATGATCAGTTCGGTGCTGCCGCCGCCGATGTCGATCACTAACCGTTTGCTGGTTTCATCGTAGTTGGTGTGCGCCACGCCCTGATAGATCAGCCGGGCTTCTTCCTGTCCGGCGATAATTTCTATCGGGTGGTTTAACGCAGTCTCGGCTCTTGGCAGAAATAAATCGCCATTGCGCGCTTGGCGCAGGGTATTGGTGCCAACGGCGCGGATATTGGTTGCCGGAATTTCATTGATACGTTGGCCGAAACGTTGCAGACAGGCGAGCGCCAATTGCATGGATTCCTCGGATAATTCATGCTGTTCATTGAGCCCGGAAGCAAGTCTGACCATTTCCTTGATCCGGTCAATGACTTGCAAGCGGCCGTCGGTATAATGCGCGACGATCATGTGAAAACTGTTGGAGCCTAAATCGATGGCTGCGTAGGGTTCATCAATTTGAGTTGTCATGGGCTAAGGTGAAAAATAATGTGTTCAAAACACAGAGTTTTGCCAGCAAATAAATAGTATTTTACTGCAATCTCGCGGCAAAACGGCGAATGAAAGCTGATTTGTACGGTATGATCACGCTATCAAGTTTAAATTCTGCGATGCACAGCCATGCCTTTTTCGTATTTTGAACATGACGCCGACATGGGCGTGATCGGATGCGGTGAAACGATGGCGCAGGCATTTGAAGCCGTTGCACAGGCTGTTTTTGCCATTATGACCAACCTGGATGGCGTGCACTCCCGCGACGAAATCACGATTGAATTTGAAGAAGCCGACCCGGAATTTGCATTGGTGATCTGGATTAATTTGATTCTGGGCAAAGCGCGTGAATCGGGAATGGTCTTTAATGATTTTCAGCTGCGGCGGAATGGATCACAATGGCGCGCCCGGATAAAGGGGGAAAAATGGCATGACGCCCTGGAGCGCGGCATAGAGGTGAAGGGCGCGACTTTCACCATGTTGTCGGTCAGGCAGGAGAAAGGAATCTGGGTCGCGCAGTGTGTGGTGGATGTGTGATATGAAACTGGAACGGCTGAAACAATTGCAATCGTATCTCTGGACATTACCCGGCGCATTAACCGAGCACCGCGCCGAGGTATTGCTCTACGGCACGGCGGGGTTGCTGAAAACGATGGACGATAAAGTGCTCGAGCAGATCGCCAATGTTGCACGCCTGCCCGGGCTGGTGGGCGCCGCAATAACGATGCCGGACGCGCACTGGGGTTATGGTTTTCCGATTGGTGGCGTGGCGGCTTTTGATGCCGAACAAGGTGGCGTGATTTCGGCGGGCGGCGTCGGTTTTGACATTTCCTGCGGTATACGCTGCCTGCGCAGCAATATGCGGGTGGAGGAAGCCGCGCCACACTTCGCGAAGCTCGCGGATACGCTTTACAAAGCCATTCCGGCGGGCGTCGGCGAAGAGGGGCATATTAAAATGAATCATCCGCAACTCGATCAGGTATTGCGCGGCGGTGCACAGTGGGCGGTCGGGCAGGGGTATGGTTCAGCCGCCGAACTTGAGTATGTTGAAGAACAGGGCTGTGCCGCCGGCGCCGTGCCGGAGAATGTTTCAGAACTGGCAAAAAGCCGCCAGCGTGGCGAAATGGGCACGCTTGGTTCCGGTAATCACTATCTGGAAGTGCAGGTGGTTGATCGTGTTCTGGATGCCGATGCCGCAGACGCTTTTGGTTTGTTTGAGGGCCAGCTGATTATTTCAATACATTGCGGCTCGCGTGGACTCGGCCATCAGATTGGAACCGATTATCTTGTCATGCTGGCCAAGGCCGCCAGCCGGTTGGGGATTGCGCTGCCTGACCGCGAACTGGCGTGCGCACCGATCCAGTCACCGGAAGGGCAACGCTATATCGGCGCGATGAATGCCGCAATCAACTGCGCCCTGGCGAACCGCCAGATTCTGACGCATTTGACACGCGAGGCGTGCAACAGCGTCTATCCGGGCATCCGGCTTGAAACGTTGTTCGATGTTTCGCACAATACCTGTAAAAAGGAAACGCATGAAATCGGCAACGAACGGCGTCAGCTGTATGTGCATCGTAAAGGAGCGACGCGTGCGCTTGGGCCTGGTCACCCGATGCTACCGGAACGCTACCGTGCAGCAGGTCAACCGGTAATTATTGGCGGCAGCATGGGCACTGGATCCTATATTCTTGCCGGCAACGCCGGCAACCCGGCGTTTGCTTCGGCAAGTCATGGCGCGGGCCGGGCAATGAGTCGCAATCAGGCACTGAAGCAATGGGACGGACATGCGCTGATTCATGAGCTTGCGCAACAAGGTATACTGATTCGCAGCCGTTCTTTACGAGGCGTCGCGGAAGAAGCGCCCGCCGCATACAAGGATGTCGATCAGGTCGCGGAAGCGACCGAGCTGGCCGGGCTTGCCCGCCGGGTTGCTTTTTTGCGTCCTAAAGTGTGTATTAAGGGATAACCGGTGTTAAAAATCTGATCGAGGCAGCACAGATAATTTTTCAACAACTTGTTAATGTCATAAAGGAGGAAGTGGTAATGTATCAACGTATTCTTGTTCCGATTGACGGCAGCTCGAATTCAGAACGCGCCTTGCAGGAAGCAATCAAATTTGCGCAGTTTCATCATGCACATCTCATGCTGGTGCACGTGCTGGAAGATATTCAGTACGCCGAAATGGAAAACTATATCAATTACGCTGAAATCCTGAAATCTTTCAAAGACAGTGCGAGAAAAATGCTGGAAAAGGCATCACAATTGGTTCGGCAGGCGGATGTGGAAGTATCGGAAAAGTTGCTCGTCGCCAGTGGCCGCCGCGTAGCCCATGTGCTCGTTGAAGAAGCCAGTCAATGGCCTGCTGATCTGATTATTATCGGTACGCATGGCCGTTCCGGATTTAATCGGCTGTTACTCGGCAGTATTGCGGAAAGCGTGCTGCGCCTATCGCCGGTGCCTGTTTTGCTGATTCGCTCCGAGACCGAATGAAGGACAACGATGCTTTCGTGGCTGGCGGAACATGCAAATGACTTAATCTGATTGGAGGAAGCCTAAATGATGAACGTGTCAAAAATACACCCTGCAATTTTGTTTTTTATACCACTGTTTTTGACTTTATCCACCCCCAACATAATCTTTGCCAAAGCGCAAGGCGGGCAAAAAGTGCTGACGATGGAGCTGGCGGCAAAAGCGGCGCTGGCGGCGGTCAAGCAATGTGAGCAGGATGGCTTCAAGGTCAGTGTGGCCATTGTCGACAGCGCCGGATTGATCAAGGCGCAGCTAAGAGCCGACGGCGCTGGCCCACATACGCTTGATAGCAGCCGCCGCAAGGCTTATACGTCAAACAGCCTGCGCGGACCGACACAGCGCTATGCGGAACTGCTGGTCAAAAGCCCTGATCTGCACAGTCTGGCGCATATCAACGACAGCATCCTATTACTCGGCGGCGGATTGCCAATTCAATTGAATGGCGAGATAGTCGGCGGTATCGGCGTCGGCGGCGCGCCCGGGATCAAGTTTGATGAAGTGTGCGCGCGTGAAGGGTTGAAGGTTCTTCAGGCGGATGACTTGTTTGAATAGCGAATTCATGCACCATTATCTACGTCTACGCTGGTTTGCGCGGCAGGCTTCAACGCACGTTTTTTTTCCAGACGCGCCAGTTCGTAATGGATGAATGCGAGCGCCGTTAATACCGGCGCAAAAAAATTAATAATTGGAATGTATTGCAGAAAGCCGGTCAGCAGCCCCAGATTCCATAGCGAGAATCTGTTCTCGGCCAGCAGCTGCTTGATTTCATCGTGGCTGGCATGTTCGGATAAAGCGTCATAGCGAAAAAGCTGCTGATTCAGGAAAGCGGCGGCAATGAAAGGTACCACAATACCGATGCCAAACGCCCATAACGGCAGGGTGACAATCCAGATGACCATGTAAATGAATACCGCGTAAAGCGCATTCGCGATGCCGCCCAGAATTGTGCCGCCGCTTTGGCGTTCAAGTCCGCGGTAATGTCGTTTTGCGACGTAATTAATCAACTCGGGCATGGAAAATATCGCGGTGATGATCAACGTGGTGACAATGACCAGCGGAATAAAAATAAGTATGTACAGCAGCCACTGTATGCCATAAGCCAGCCAGCCCGGTGCCTGACCTTCAAGCCATTCGCGGATGCCCAGTCCGCCAAAACCCAGAAACACCAGCTCGGAGAGGCTATCCTGAAATAGCCAGCCGATGAACAGCCAGAGCAGCACCGCGACCAGAACAGGCCATACCATAATCCAGATCAGTTTGAATTTAAGCAGATCACGTATCGCGCCGGAAATGGCGCTTAAGATAGGAGACATTGAGTTTTCCAGTATTGATGTGTAGTTGTACTAAATAAATAAAGTCGCCAGAGGCATTTTTTGTTAATTTTAATTCACATACGTAAATAGCGTAACATGTTACCATTTGAATTTAATTTTAAATTCGTGATGCTTATTTTTTAACAACATTTGATTAAGGGAGGTGATTTTTTATGAATATGGAAAGTGAATTTAAAGCGAAGTTTGGCGGGTTCTGGAATTCTCTGATCATTTTGCTGGTCATTATCATTTGTCTGCGCTTTTCCAGTATTGCGCTTGCGGACGAAACGCTGGGCGAGCGTCTGCTGTGTTCGCTGCACTTGTTTTTGGGCAGTCTTGGCGTCGGCATAGTGCTGGGCATTCTCAGGATATTTTTGTCTTTTTCCAACGATACTTACACCCGCGCACCGGCATCGGCTAATTTTACGACAGGTATCCGCTATGGTCTTGTGGCCGGAGGATTGCTCATCCTGCTCGTCGGCATGATGCAGCTGGAGAATTTTCTTGGGCCGTTTCAGCCTGTTATCGATGCGCTTTTTGGCAAGCTGTACGCGTTGTTTGGTTAACGGCAGGACAAACACGCAAGGTAAAGTCAGTCATCTTAAGCCGGCTGACTTTCCTTCCCCTCCTGCGAAGTGTTGCTTGCAAAATGTAATGAATGGAAAAAAGACGGAAGGCCTTATTCCTGTTTGCTTTTTTCCAGGTCGACTATAAACCGGTACAAGTGATCGTATTCTTTTTTCGATGACTCGTCGAAAAGTGGATCATTCTGCAAGATAATTTCCTTTTCAATCGCATTCCAGTCTTCATCGGAAAACGCTGCATCCATCAACGGATAGACATACTCACTTTCTTTTTCAATATGCTGTTTTTGCAGCATGATGAAATGACGCGCCGAGGTCAGCAATTCATTTGCCGATACCACGCAGTCCTCTGAGACATTCTTGAACAGTTCGTGAATTTTATGGGTTTCCTGTGTAATGGTCTGATGTTCGTTTTTAAGCGCCTGGATTAAATCGCGTTGTTCAACGGATTTTTCAAGCAGCCTGTCGAAAATAATGTCTTCCGCCGGATGATGCCATTTGTCGGAATAAACAGTCATGTAATCCAGCGCACTCAGGATGACGGCGAGATCGGCGCTGCGTTGGCTGTCAAAGTCGTAGCAGTCAATTTCATGACTCAGACATTTGAGCAGACGCAACAGATGAAGATGATCTGTCTGGAGTTTGCGTTGTAGTTTATGCATGGTGACGCCTCCTCAAGAAATATCAAACGAAATTATAATAGCATGTTTGCCCGGGTATTTTACGCGCGGCATCCGGCAGGCGCATGTTATAGTTGACGCAATTGGGCATATTCGGCATATTCACAAGCCCGATGTGGCAGGAATTTAATTAATGATAGGCAAATCCCTGGTTCTGCCAGGTAATTTAACCCCGCTATCCTTCGACATCGACCTGAAGCGCATGCATTACAATGAAAAATAGTTACCCCGGATTTATACTCGGCCTGGCATTTTGGGTTTTGGCGGCAGAAGCCGGTGTTTTTGAATTTGCCGACGAATTCAATATCGGTGTCATCACGCATCCGCCCGGTTATAACGGGAAAAGCGAGGAACTGATTGTAACTGTCGGTATTTCGCCTTTGTCATCCAATGCCGTGGACATGGAAATACCCGTTCAGAACGCAATAAACACATGGAACCAGCTTGCGCCGACAATTGGTAATATCCGCTTTGATGGGGCGCTTGTGCCGCGCCAAAGTTTTGATTTTGAGTCGGTTGTATTGCACGAGCTGGGACATTGCATAGGGCTTGGCCACCCAAACCTGGCGAGTGAATCGGGATTGAATGGCGTGGAAAAAGATTTTACCAGCACCACGCGCGGCATCAATAACCGGTTTGATTTGAACAGCGGCGCCGATGGCGTGATCGGTTCCGGCGATGACCGGCGCGGCGATGACGTTAATCTGCACTGGTTCAATAAAGAAAACAACAATCCTTTCATATTGCCGGAGATTATTGACAGAACGACGTATAGCCGGAGTCTGTCCGATTTGCCAGCGGGACATTTTTTTGCTGCGAATGCTGATCGTGACCTATCACTTCTGCTCGGACTACCGGAAAGCGAAGCGGTTATGCAGCAGGGCATTTTTCCCGGTGAGGCGCGGCGCACGCTGGTTGCGGACGATATTGCCACGCTGCGCATTGCCATGAGTGGTCTTGATGGGCGGCAGGGTACAGCGGATGACTATACGCTCGTGCTGCAATATGCCGGATTTACAGAACGCGCTGATATTGTGATCGGCTTTGATGATGCAGTTGCTTTTTCGGCGTGTCGTATTACCGGGGCTTTTCTCACGCCCCGCGATGACCATATTGTCATCCGGGAGGGGCGCATATCGTTCAATCCCGGATTTGACTGGTTCTTTAATCCGGAATTATCGCCAATTACTGCCGGTCAGCCAGTTGTTTCAATTTGGGTGAATAATCAATCGGGTAGTGCGGTTGAATTGCGGCCCGAAGACAAACTGTCATTGGCGGTAGCTTTAGCGCCGGAGCAACATATCGGCAGTCCGGCGGATTACTGGATCAAAGCGGTAACGCCGTTTGGCGATTTCTGGCTTGATGCGCAATTGCAGTTTGTGCGCTCGGATGCGCCGGTACTCGCGTATAGCGGCCCGTTGATCGATTTGCCGTTCCTGGTTATTTTTGACAGTCCGGCATCCAATCTTCCCGCCGGTGATTATATCGTCACCTTCGCCGTTGATGGCAATCAGGATCAGCGCTATGATAAAACTTATTACAGCTCGGTAGCGTTTACGGTTCTACCTTGATTGCAGTCATTATCGCGGTTATTTTCACGGCTTTAGCGCGGACGGCTTCAAGCGGAATTAACCATCCGACGATAACGGTATGCTGGTTTATATCCTGAATATCATTTAAACAATTACTTTTGAGGATTCAAATATGCTATGCCCTAAATGCGGAACGGAAAATACGGAACAGGTGGAAAACTGCATAAGCTGCGGTGCGACACTGAAGGAGGAAGTGGCGGCTGAACAACAGAGCGATCAGGAAAACGCATCGGTCTATCCGCGTCTTACCAGTATCGGCATGCAATCCGGCGCATCAGTGGACTCAAAGCCGGTTGTTTCTGCTGCGTTATATATGGCTGTTATTACAGGATCTATGATTTTCCCGATCGTTGGTGTCATCATGGGATTCACCTATCTCAGAAAAACCGATCCGGAGGCGCGTAAAATCGGAAAAACCTGGTTGACATTCGGGATAGTGTTTCTTCTGATACAGGTTGTCCTGGTCATTCTGAGGTAGTTTCTGCAGAACATCGCTTACAATCAGATGCGCAGCAATCCAGTTTATTGTCTGCGGTTTTCATGTCCTGTCTCGTCTGTAGGTGCCGCCTTAACGCGCATCAGGATTGCCATCCATGCATCAATCCGGTAAATCGCCACCCGCCGATGCCAGCCATGAACTCGAGCCCGGTATTGGCTCGGAGATTGTCGACTGTGGTGTTTTACCCGATACGCAGACTATTCACGAATTGCCGGTGTTGCTGATTCTGGCTGCCGTCCAGTTTCTGCATATTGTCGATTTCATGCTGATCATGCCGCTGGGGCCCGAATTTTTCAGGCGTTTTGACATTACGCCCCAGCAATTCGGTTTTCTGGTCACGGCATACACCTTCAGCGCTGCTCTATGCAGTTTTCTGGTGGCGTTTGTCATCGACCGCTTCGACCGCAAGCATGCGCTCGTCGCTTTTTGCACAGGTTTTTCGATTGCGACGCTGCTATGCGCGCTGTCTGTCGATTACCTGACGCTGTTGTGCAGCCGGGCGGTTGCAGGTATGTTTGGTGGATTGTTAAGCGCGACGGTTTTTTCCATCATCGCCGATCTTATTCCGCAAGTCCGGCGCGGCAAAGCGATGGGCACGGTGATGTCGGCGTTTCCATTCGCGGCGGTTGCCGGTATGCCGATCGGATTGCTGCTGGTGAATACCTTCAGCTGGCGCGCGCCGTTTATCATGCTGACTGTTCTCGGTTTTCTGATTGCGCTGCGTGCTGGCCGGATATTGCCGAAAATTAAACCGCATGGTTCCGGCACGCATCATCAGGGCATACGCCGCTTACAGTTTCACTTCAATAGTATTTTTCTGAACCGCAATCATATATTTGCTTTTCTGCTGATCGCGATGCTGATGTTTTCAGGTTATCTGGTGATTCCTTTCATCAGCGTCTACATGGTGGCCAATGTCGGCATGCAGGAAACCGAATTGCCTTACCTTTATTTTTTTGGCGGATTGTTCAGCTTCTTTACCGCGAACATGATCGGTCGGTTTACCGACAATTATGGTCAAAGACTGATGTTCTGCATACTGGCGATCTTGTCAATCGTGCCTGTGTTATGGGTCACGCATATTTCTGAAGCATCACTTTACCTGGCGCTAACGGCGACAACGCTTTTCATGGTGCTGGTTACCGGACGGGTTATTCCCTTGATGGCGTTGATTACGGCCAGTGTGAGACCGCATCTGCGCGGCAGTTTCCTGACGTTTCATATGTCGATACAACAATTCTCGGCAGGTCTGGGATCGCTCATGGCGGGCTATCTGATGACAATGAGCGTGCAAGGTAAAATCGTCAATTTCGATACGGTTGGCATGATTGCCGCAGTAATCACTTTTGTAGGAATTTTTCTCGCCATATGTCTGAAAACGGTAGAAGAGCTTGATGCGCAGTTAAAATGACGGAATGGGATGCACATTTTTTTGATCGATCGCCCGCGTTTGAATCCTTCCTGCCGTTGTCCGGATTCATGCCGGCTTTTAAAAACTGGCCAACATTTCAACAACTGAATCATCTTAAAGCGATGATGCACGCAAACATTGCAACCTGTTCTGGGATGCCGGTGCAATTTGTATCTCAGAGCAGCGAAGAAAAAAATTCCGAATATTCCGGTAATGCGACCGTCCGGCAATATGAAAGCAGAATCTATTTGACCGGAGAAGTACCGACGCGCCCGGCAAATTGGCATGATTTTTTTAACGCGCTGGTATGGTTGACATTTCCCAAAGCCAAAGCGGCGTTGAATCAAATTCATTTTCAGTCACTACACGATAGCGCGGGGAATCAAACCGAAAAACGCGGTCCGCGCAGGGATGCGGCGACACTTTTTGACGAATCCGGCGTGATTGTACTGAGCAGCCGTTCTGAATGGATAACGCTGTTACAACAGCATGCGTGGAAAACAGTGTTCTGGCAGCACAGAGCATCGATTCTGGCTTCCATGCGTTTCATCCTGTTCGGGCATGCGCTGTACGAGAAAATGCGCGATCCTTATGTCGGCTTGACTGGAAAAGGCGTCTTTTTTCAAGTGGAAGAAGCATTTCTGCAACAACCACTGACAGATCAATTGCGAATGATCGACCACTGGCTGGCTGATTTTCTGCTGCGCACACTGTCATCTACCGCCGATTTATCGCCCATTCCTGTTCTAGGGTACCCGGGGTGGACAAATGCGAATGCCGACAGCGGTTATTACGACAATCAGCGCTATTTCAGACCACTGGCGCGTAAAAAATGAATTTTGCCAAGCGATGTGTATAATCAAACACGAAAAACGGCCGCGCGCTGTTCCAATAACCCAATATTAGCGTTTTATGCAGAGTTATTTTATTGATCACGGTGTCTCGGGAGAAAAATGCCGGTAACGCGCATAGGCCTTGTCGGCCCATTGCCGCCACCCTACGGCGGCATGGCCAACCAGACTCGGCAGCTGGCCAATCTTCTGGCGCAAGAGGGTGTGCATGTCGATCTGGTACAGACAAACGCCGCGTATCGGCCTGCCTGGGTTGGAAAAATAAAAGGCCTGCGCGCCGCCGCCAGGCTGCTGCCTTATCTCTACCGGCTCTGGCGCAGTGCTGGGCAAGTGCAGTTGTTTCACATCATGGCGAATTCCGGCTGGTCATGGCATTTATTCGCCGCACCCGCCATCCGGATTGCGCGGATCAGGAAAATACCCGTGATAGTGAATTATCGCGGTGGCGAGGCGGAGATTTTTTTCCAGAAATCTTTTTCCTGGGTGAAACCAAGCCTCGATATCACCGATGCGATTATCGTCCCGTCCGGTTTTCTTGAAGCGATATTTGCGCAGCGCGGTTACACGGCGCGAATCGTGCCTAATATCATTGACCTGAGCCGGTTCTCGGCGCGCTCAGTCGAGCAAGGGCAGGGCAGTGACGATTTTCCGCATATCGTGGTTACCCGTAATCTGGAAGCCATTTACGACAATGCCACTGCGATACGCGCTTTTGCTCTTGTGAAAAAAAACTGCCCCAATGCCCGGCTGACCGTTGCCGGCGCCGGGCCTGAAAAACCGATGCTGGAAAATCTTGTCACTGAACTGGGCGTGCGGGATTGCGTTCAATTTGCCGGGCGTATTGATAATGATGCGATAGCTGGGTTATATCAGCGTGCGGATATGATGATCAACGCCAGTCTGGTGGACAATATGCCGATTTCGATACTCGAAGCGCTGGCCAGCGGCGTGCCTGTGGTGAGCACCGATGCTGGCGGCATTCCCTATCTGGTGGAAGACGGCAAGACTGCGTTGCTGGTGCCCCAAAAAGATCCCGTCGCGATGGCCGACGCCATGCTACGCATTCTGCACAACTCCGATTTATACGCTAAGCTGCGAGCCAATGGACTGGTTTCGCTTGAGCGCTATACCTGGGAGTCGGTGAAACAGCAACTGTTCGCCGTCTATCAACAGACACTGGAAGATCAACAGCATTCACAAAGATAAAATAGGGATAGAATGGAAAAATCGCCACAGCCGTCGACACTATCAGCAAGCCTGTATACCGCATGGGTATCCGGTTTTTTCTTTCCGCTTCATGAGGCCTTGAAAAAACATACCAGCGTGGCGCTGCGCAAGCAGATGGAGGCGTCGCAATGGTGGGATCCCGGAAGACTGCACGACTTTCAACTGGAAAAACTGCGCGATCTGCTGTTGCATGCGCAGGCGCATGTGCCTTATTACCGGCGGCTATTTGCGGATGCCGGGCTGGATGCTACCGCAGTGCGTTCATTATCCGATCTCACGCGAATACCGTTGTTGACCAAACCGCTGATCAGGGCGCATACCGAGGCGTTGAAATCCGACCAGGCGCAGCATCTTGCGCGTTACAACACCGGTGGCTCCAGCGGCGAGCCGCTGGTGTTTTTTATCGGCAAGCGACGGAAAAGCCACGACATTGCCGCCAAATGGCGCGCGACGCGATGGTGGGGCGTGGATATCGGCGATCCGGAGATCGTCATCTGGGGCTCGCCGATCGAGCTCGGCGCGCAGGATCGCCTGCGCAGTCTGCGCGACAGGATGCTGCGCACGAAGCTGCTGCCGGCATTTGAAATGTCCGCTGAGAAACTCGACGGATTTCTGGCTGAAATTCGCGCGATGCGTCCAAAAATGCTGTTCGGCTATCCTTCCGCATTGTCGCATATCGCGCGTCATGCCCAGGCGCAGGGCGTGCGTATGGATGATCTGGGTATAAAGGTGGCATTTGTAACGTCCGAACGCCTGTACGACGATCAGCGCCAGCAGATCAGCACTGTGTTTAACTGCCCGGTCGCCAATGGTTACGGCGGGCGCGACGCCGGTTTCATCGCGCATGAATGCCCGCATGGCGGCATGCATATCACCGCCGAAGACATTATCGTCGAAATCATCGATGCGCAGGGCAATCCATTACCGCCCGGAGAATCCGGAGAAATCACCGTCACCCATCTGGCAACGCACGACTTTCCGTTCATCCGCTATCAGACCGGCGACATGGCCATTCTGCACGACGAACCGTGCAGTTGCGGACGCGGGCTGCCGCTGATCCGTGAAATCCAGGGCCGCAGCACCGATTTCATCGTCGCGCAGGACGGCACCGTCATGCACGGCCTCGCGCTGATTTACATTCTGCGCGATCTGCCGGAAATCGACGCATTCAAGATCGTTCAGGAAAGTTTACATGAAACGCATATCCTGCTGGTCAGCAAAACACGCCTGGATGCATCGCTGCTGACGCAAATCGAGCAGGCATTCAAGACGCGACTCGGCAGCGCGGTGAATATCGTCATCAATCAGGTTGCAGCGATCCCCGCCGAAAAGTCAGGTAAATTCCGCTATGTTGTCAGCAAGGTTGCCAGCCGGTAATATTTTTCAGTATCAATTTCTTTGAGAAAGGAGCGTAAAGATGTCTGATCCGGATTTTCCTGCTTCAATCGCTACACCCGCCACGACCATAGACGAGGTGATCCATCAGTTGACCGCCATCGTCGAATGGTCTAAAGAAAATGATTCGCGCATCGGCTACTTCGCCGCGCTGTACCGCAAAGTCACGATACAGGTCAAAAAAGGCATAACGGAAGGGCATTTTGACGACGGTCCGCGCATGGAACGCCTCGATGTGATTTTCGCCAATCGCTATATTCACGCCTGTTATCAATACCAGACAGGTCAGACGCCGACGCAGTCCTGGGTGCGTGCGTTTGACGCCACTGAACGCTGGTGGCCGATCGTGCTGCAACATCTGCTGATGGGCATGAACGCGCATATCAACCTCGATCTCGGCATCGCCGCAGCGGAAACGGTGCCGCCTGATCAGTTGAAAAATCTCAAAGGTGACTTCAATAAAATCAACGGCGTCCTCGCCAGTCTGGTCGGCGGCGTGCAGGACGAACTCGCCGAAATCTGGCCGGTGCTCGGCATTCTGAACCGCTACCTCGGTAGCGTACAGAAGTCCATCATCAATTTCAGCATGGAAAAAGCGCGCGACGCCGCGTGGTCATTCGCCGAAGAACTGTCGCCGCTTTCCGGGCCATCACGCGGCGAAGCGATTGCCGAAAAGGACGCCATGTTCGCGCGGTTTTCCGATGTCATCCTGCATCCCGGTTTCACGCTTTCGGCGGTGCTTAAAATCATCCGCCTGGGCGAACGCGGAACGGTGCGCGAACGGATTGGGATATTGGAGTAAGTTTGTGGTTCTCAATAAAAGTTACACTGTACGATTGCTATGTGCACGTTAATTTTCTCAGTCAATGTAAAAAACACTCATGATTTCGACTTCTCCTGACAATACGCTGATTCCGGTGACCCTGCTGACGGGCTACCTGGGCAGCGGCAAGACCACGTTGCTTAATCACATCATGCAGCAGCCGGCGATGGCGGATACGCTGGTGATCATCAATGAGTTCGGTGAAATCGCGCTGGATCATTTGCTGGTCGCGCACAGCACCGAGAACGTGGTGATGGAGATGGGCAGCGGCTGCCTGTGCTGCACGATCCGCAGCGATCTGGTGAAGACGCTGCAGGACATTACCTGGCGTTTTTCGCGCAACGGCAAGCGGCAGTTTCACCGCGTGCTGATTGAAACCACCGGCCTGGCCGATCCTGCGCCGATTATCCATACGCTGATGGCCGACCCGCAGATAACCAGCCGCTACCGGCTGGACGGTATTGTGGCGACCATTGACCTGGCGACGGGAAACCCGACGCTGAGCGCGCACGATGAAGCGGTCAAGCAGGCTGCGATTGCCGATTGCCTGCTGCTGACCAAAGCCGATCTGGCGAAACCGCAGGACAAGGACGCTTTGCTGCAGCGGCTGGATGCCATCAACCCCGCCGCGACACGCTGGCAGGTGGAGCATGGCCGGATTGAGGCGGAAAAACTGCTGAATCTGGGAATATTCTCGACCGGGGAGAAAACACCCGATGTGGCGCGCTGGTTGCGCGAGGAAGCCTATGCGGCAGACGCAGGGCAGACGCCTGACCACATCGCGCACCAGCATCACGCCGGCGCTGACGACCACGATCACAGTCATGCACACGACCATACCCATGACGTCAATCGGCATGACGATCATGTGCGGGCATACTGTTTTATCACAGACCAGCCGGTTTCCCGGCAGATTTACGCAATTCTGCTGGAGCAGCTGTTTTACATGGGCGGGAAGATGCTGCGCATCAAGGGCATTCTGAATATCGAAGGCAACGACCAGCCCATGGCCATGCATGGCGTGCAGCACATCCTCCATCCGCTGACATCATTACCCGCCTGGCCGGACAATGACCGGCGCTCGAAAATCGTCTTCATCACCCGCGATATGGAACGGGAAACAGTCGAGCGTATTTTCAAGTCCATCACGCAGGTAGCAGGGCGCGGTCAGGAAGCTTTCCGGGAATAACGATCAACCGAGGTTTTTAGGCTTAAGTGTCAGGGTTTCACGCCGGTCACTATGCTGTAATAGCCGAATGCCTTGTAAATCCGGATATCCTGAAAGCCGATTTCCTGCAGCATGGCGGACAATTCCGCGCCGGAATACTGTTTGCCTTCCGTCCAGCCCAGCATCATCATGCTAAACGCCGCGGAGGCGAAAGGGCCGTTTTTCTCGTCATTGTAAAGCATTTCATGGATGACTATCCGCCCGCCGGATTCCAGGCTGTTGAAGCTTTTGGCCGTCAGGAAATGGCATTTTTCCGGCAACCAGTCATGATACAGATTGGAGAAAAGATGCAAATCCGCCTGCGGCCAGTGATCCTGCCAGATATTGCCCGGGTGCGCTTTGACGCGATCCTGCAAATTATATTGCGCAATATAACCTTCAGCCACTTCGCAAACCTGCGGAAAATCCAGGATCAGCGCTTTCTGCAGATCCGGCAGCCGCAACGCCGCGCCGATCGAGTGCGCACCGGAACCGCCGCCGATGTCGAGCATCACACGATGCTTTGAAAAATCCATGACGCCCGGCCAGACGAGCGCGGGCGTAATGCTGATGCTGTGCATGCCGCAGGTAAAACGGTGGAGCAGTTCGATCTGCTCTTCATGTGATTTGAATATATCGCCGCCGCCATAGGCCTGCGGTGCATCGGTTCGGACTGCTTTCTCGAGCCCTTTGAAGGAACAGACCTGATAGTTGTCGATCATCAGATCCCAGAAAAATCCGAAGTAATTGGGACTGTCTTCAAGCAGATATTCCTGCGTAACCGGCGTCAGGGCATACTGTCCGGCTTGCAGGGAAAGGAAGTCGAGTGCAGTGGCTGTTGTCAGGATCGCTTCTGCGGGGCGCTCATGCAAGTTTAGCGCGGTGCAAATTTCCGGCAGGGTGCGCGGACGTTCGGCCAGCAAAGGAAAAACTCTTAACCGGTGAGCCAGGAGTAATGCCGGATAGCCATAAACCGCAAAGACGACATCCCATAACGGACGGTCATCCACTTGTGGTATCCGAACATTGGAATCAGTATTTTGCGTCATCACGCCTCCTTATTGCGTTTATTTTTTTCCTGGTTAGTGCGACTGGCCATTGGCCGCAGCAGCGGTGCGGCGCGCTTACGGCATTTCCTGAACCGGCGGCGCGCCCGCAGGTTTTCCGGTTTCGATCAGACGTTTGATATTCTGTACCGTTCGTTCGGCGCCATCCTTAATTGCAGCGCGTACCAATCCTTCCATGGGCCGCATGACCATCAGCAATTCGAGCAGCTCAAAGGTAAACGTCAGTCGCGTGGCTTCATCCGAATCAATGCGCTGAAATTCATAGGTACAACGGAAAGGATCAGGCACGCCAAGCAGCGTCAGCCGCTGACCTGGATCATACGCTGATATTTTGAACCGGGACTCGGTGCGGCGTCCGTGATCAATACGTACTTGACGGCCTATTGTGCCCAATTGCACCGCGCCGGGCGTAATCTGTTCGAGTTCTTTGACTTCCGGCGACCATTTCGGGTAATTCTGGAACAAATTTTCACCCAGAAACTGGAAGAGTTCTCCGGTTGAGCAGCGCACTACAGTAGACGCCCTGCCTACGACAGGATCGGTAGAGCCCAAATTGAGCATGGAACCTAAATTGAACATGTCATTTTGTCCTTTCTAGCCGGGCGGCGCCGGGCCTGGCATTCGTGAGAAATCCGCTGCATACTTTTCAGTCCGTGAAATTGATCTGTCGTTGCCGTTTGCGTTGTCATCCTGATTCCAATCCGTATCCCGGCTCGGTCACTCACCATAGTCTATTTAACAATCTGTTGAACGAAGCCGCTATCGCGGAGAAACACCCCTCAGCAACCAGTTTTAATAACATAATTCATTCTCACCCCGAAAGGGATTTTTTTGTACTTTAC
>WBZL01000579.1_pt1:15000-40993 | contig 40993 bp, 24 predicted proteins | sample 5204291 | NCBI WGS metagenome assembly WBZL01 (sample SAMN12344345, study PRJNA552823) | activated sludge metagenome | biome: Activated sludge suspended growth; feature: Nitrification reactor; material: Wastewater; isolation source: activated sludge from nitrification reactor of... | reverse complement strand
AGCAATACGATGTTGTAAGACGTTTTTCTATTTCACAACAAAAGTGTATATGTAATTTTCTTCTTTCCAATATAAGTTAGACGGTGCATCGTTATTGCTTTTGCAATGTTGTGTAAATATGTTGTAGTGGGTGTTGCCATTATTGATTTTGTAATCAATAAAATCTAGTTTTATAGAAAAATTATTTGCATCAGGAGCCAATGGTTTTATTTGTTCCAAGCCTAAAATTTCTGTTAATCTTTGTTCATAACTAAAATTGGTAAATACTAAGCAGTAAACTCCATTGTCTTTTGGTATTATTGCACCTTTAAATACATAATGATTATTTTGATAAACAGGCTGAAAGTCTATTGAAGAAGACGTTGTTTTGTATATGCTTCCTATGTTATTTTTAGTATTGAAATTATTGCTAGAATTTAATTGAAATGACCAATTAGCAGTATTATCTACCAACTTTCGAACTGACATATAACTTTGAAAGTTAAAACTAGGTAAATAAAATTTCCTACTGTTTGTATTGTCGTAAATAGAGTCTGGCAAATTTACTTCTATCCAAAGTGTATCACCTACATTTATTGTATCAGTATTTGGTGTAATAGAAACAGGGTATAAAAAATTAATCCATGTTTCATATCGTACGATGTTATCTTTACCGCAACTACAACTAATAAGTATGGCTGTTACAGCCATACTTATTAAGTTAATTATTTTTTTAGAACTATTCTTAGTATCCATATCTTCTAACTAAATTGTTTACCCTTAGCCATGGTTCGTGTCCTCACGAATCTAACATATTGATAAATGAGATTCTCACATTCGCGAGAATGACTTCTCATCGCCTTCGTTGGTTTTCAACCAACAACTTCTTTCCATTTCGCTTTGCAGCAATTAAAGAAATAAAAGTATATTTATTATTCTTTCGATGGGTAGTTCTTTGCTTATAAACCGCTGCGCTGCATACTGCAAGAGTTATGGGTCATAAACGGTAATCATTATTGTTTGGCTGATTGTTGGCTACAAGCTATCAAAGGCAAAGGCTACAAGCCAGCAAAGTCAAAAGAAATTTAACTGAAATATATGAGGTGAATTTTACAGGTACATTTTTTGTTAATAAATATTTTTTATGCTAATACTTGACAATATCATAAATTAATTATTATTTTACATAAAAATACTTCAATATGCAAAATTCTTTTCTAACACACACACACACACACACACATACACACACACAATTAAGTTTATAAGCGTATTAATGCTATTAACCATGATGTTTAGTAGTACTACATCAAATGCACAAATAAAAGTAATTTCAAATGGAAATGTTGGACTTGGTGTTAGCTCACCTCAAGGAAAATTACATATTAATGATGTTTTACTGTTAGGACCCAAAACAGGTGTTTCATATTCTGAGGGAATTAAATTCACTCGTTCTCAAAATTATCCTACATCACCTGCTGAATGGGCTTTTGATACAGATGGAAGTGGATTTAATATTTGGAAACCATATCCGTCAACAAATTATGGAAACTTCAAGCTATTTATTAAAGATGCAAATGGTTATGTTGGTATAAATACTGGAAATCCTTCGTACAGATTAGATGTTAATGGTTCTTTAAGATGTTATGGATTTATAAACTCGTCTGATGAACGACTAAAATCAAATGTAATTGAAATCAAGAATGCTTTAGATTTAATATTAAAGCTCACACCCAAAACGTATGACTTAACAATACCAGTTAATGATCAATCTATCGCAGATGAGTTAAAAAAAACAAATAATAGTAAGGATAAAATCAAACCAGAAATATTGTATAATCAAGCAGGTCTTGTTGCACAAGAATTAAAGGCAGTTCTCCCAAATTTAATATCTGAAGATAATAAAGGGTATTTAGGAATTAACTATATAGGTCTAATACCATATTTAATCCAATCAATTAAAGAACAGAATAAAAAAATCCAAGACTTACAAAGACAACTTCAACAATGTTGCACAAACAAATTATATGACTCCGAAAAAAGTGAAACTGAAAGAAATAAAATAATAGAAAATACTCCAAATACTTATGCTTTTTTAGAGCAAAATAATCCTAATCCATTTCACCAACAAACGCAAATAAGCTATACAATTCCGAATAATTGTACAAATAGTAGTTTGCATATTTATGATTTGAACGGAGTTGAGTTAAGTAGTTTTTCAATAAATCAGAGCGGAAAAGGAAGCATTTTTATTGATGGTAATAGCCTAAAAGCAGGGATGTATTTATACACACTTATTTGCGATGGAAAAGAAATTGCTACAAAAAAGATGATATTAACTAGTAAATAAATTCAAGATGAAAAAGAATTTATTACTACTATCATTTTTCATTATAACTTTTACACAACTAAAAGCAACAGATTGGTTTCCTATTGGTGCAAAGTGGTCTTGGGATTATACATTGTGTTGTCCAGATGGACCATATACAGAAAAATGGGTTGTTGAAAAAGATACAATTATTGGTATTGATACTTTCCAAATTTTAAATCAAGTAAATTATCATACAAATAGTGTTAGACGTTTAATTATTAAAGAAGAAAACAATAAAGTCTATAGATGGCTAAATAATGAATTGCTACCAATTTGTGATTTTACAAAAAGTGAACATGATACTTGTTTGTTTGTCGCACCTAATTCGAGTAATATATTAGATTCTTTCTTTTATATTATCGACAGCATTAGACCCCTACAACAAAATTCAACTATTAAAGTGCAATATGGAATCTTAAAGCCTAAAACAACTACAGTTTTTCCCTCATATCATTTAGAAATTAAAGAAAAAGCATGTTTTTGGGGTTTTACTAATTCAAGTTATTTTCTTTCAACTGAACCACCAATTCTGAATTTGAGATGTTATCAAGATACTGAGTTAAGTATTAATTTTAGTTCTCTTGCATGTGATTCTATTTTAGCATTGATAAAAGAAAAGTACAATAATCAGTTACAAATAGAAATTTATCCAAATCCGATTTCTGATAAAATACTTATAGAATACTATGGAACAAAAAATTACCAAAAAGCTGAAATTATAATATTAGATATTAATGGCAAAATAATAAAGCCTATTAATTTAATAGATAATATGCTTAAATTTAAAGAGATTTCGCTTTCTGATGTTTTAAATGGCATTTACTTCTTGAAAATCTCTATTGATGATGAATTTACAATAAAAAAAATTATTGTTAACCACTAAAAATATTATCATGCAAAGCATATATAAATATATTTTCATTTTATCACTAATAGTTCTGATTTCAAAGTTAAATTTTGGTCAATCATCAGGATGCCCATTAGTTAATAATCCGCAAAGGCTATCTATTAATAATCAAAATTCATTACTAAGTATTTGTAATGACTGGAATACGTATACAACGTTGAACGATAATACAAATATAAAATACGTAAGAATTGCGTATCATCTTTTTAATAAAAATGACGGAACAGGTAATATACCTAATAATCCTACAAACAGGCAAATGTTACACGATTTTACTTACTTCTATATAAATAACAAAATGAATAATTTATCCGTAATGAATCTTCCAACTTCTTCACCACATATTGCAGATAGTAAAATACAATTTGTATTAGATACAATTTATTTCTGGAATGATACTTTTGGTTGGGATGGCACAATAGATAACCAAGTGCCAGCAGGTTCAGAAAAAGGAGATAGTTTATACACAACTTATGTTGTAAATAAGCATGGTGTAAAAAATAAATATACTACATTACATGTATTTATCTCAGGGTTAGGCGGAAATGTAAATGGGCATGGAGGTGGACAGGCTAAATGGTTTGGAGCTAAAGAATGGGTACTAGTTAATAGTATTTATCAAGCATATCTCAATAATACAATGTGGAATGCTAGTGGCTTGCTTAGACATGAATTAGGTCATGCATTAGGATTATATCATTCTTGGTCAGGTGATAACTGTAATGATACTCCAAATAATCCAAACTGTTGGGATAATACTCAGCCTGGTTGTAATCCAAATTCAAATAACACTATGGATTATAATGTTTCCCAAGATGCATTGACAAGATGTCAAATTAATACTGTGCATTATTTTTTATTAGGTAATCAAGGCAATATATCAGATTGTATAATCAGTGGTGTCAATGTTACAACACCTATAGTAAGCGGACCTACAAGTATTTGTAATCCAAACGGTTCAAATTATACTATTAATAATTTACAATTAGGAGTTAATGATAATGCAACTGCATATCCAAGTACTTTATTTCAAAATGCAGATATTTGTGGAGGTCCAGTAATAAACTTTAAACCTGCTTCTACTGCTTCATCTGGTGGTGCAATCTTAACATTTACCACAGGTTTTGGTGTATATGGCAATACATTTATCACTAAACGAGTTTGGGTAGGTACTAGACCTTCTGTATTAAATGTATGCTCATTTACTAATAATCCTCAGATATATGGTGCTACTACAATTAACTCACCTGGAACTGGTTGTACATCTACAAGTGTACCATTAAACCAAGATGTAACTTTTATTGCAGAAACTACTAACTTAAATCCGGGGTTTGAAGTACCTTTAGGAGCAACTTTTGAAGTAATACCTGAAATAATTTCTTGCCAATAGGCTAATAATTTTAAATAATATTCTTAGAAAAAGAATCTTAGTGAGCTATGAAATATTTGCATTTTTTTATTTCAATATCTTTATGTTATTGTATGATAAGTTGCACTCATAAACAATCATTTAATTCATTTATTCTTACAACGCAAAATCACAAAAGTAATAATAGTAATTTCAAGCTAGTAGATATTGGTACAATTGCATATTACAATGCATTCACAAAAGCAATTCAGCTTTCACCCAAGCATAATTTTGGCTTTACAATAGAAAAAAATGTTAAGCCAAAAACATATTACCACCTGCAATTAAAAGTACATTCAAAAAATTATTCAGTTAATTTAGCTACAGAATCTAATTTTTATGGCTGGATTGGTTCACATAACCCTACATTTCAAGATAAAAGCAAGGAATGGTATTATATAAATTTATTTATTAAAACACCTGATACTATTAAACAAGGCATAATGAAAATATATGCTTATAACTGGACAAACGATACGGCTTATGTTGATAGTTTAAAAGTGACGGAGTACTCTGAATTTCCATTTCAAGATAGTGTACCTGATTTTATTTTTAAACCACTTACATATAACTTACTAAATGAGTTAGCATTTTATGGAAAAAATGTTTCAGTGGAAAACTTCTTAGATTTATTAGATGAAGATATTTTATTTTCTGTTTTTGACAAACAATTTATACCTAAAAAGGAATACATAAAGGAATTAAATAGAAGAACAAAAAAATGTAAATTGAATGATATTTTTGATATGATAAAACAAGATGCAAATATTTTAAAAAATCCAAGTGTAAATACAAAACCACGAGAAACATTTGAAACAAAATTATCAGGTTACACAGATAAAATTATTTATACTAAAGGTGAACAGGTGACCATTAAGATACAAAATGCGCATCAGCTAAATTCAGTACAGTTGCTGCAACCAATAGAAAATTATAAGTTTCGAAAATTAATGGATATTGCAGTTTTAAATAAAGAAAATATAATCATTGAAACAAAAGACTTAAGCCCAAACACATACTGTATACAACTTAAAGATAAACAATCAGTTTTTAATATTCCGTTCATCATTAGTAGTAATCAACAATCTGATATAGTTTTACTTGCACCTGTCACGACTTGGCATGCGTATAATTATTATGGTGGAAAAAGTTTCTATGTAAATACAAAAGACGATAGTTGTGTATATACAATTTCCACACAACGTCCATTGGTTTCTTGCACATTTGATTCGATTTTAGTAGGACACGACTTGTTTATCTTTGATAATATTTACAAATTTTTCTTTCAAAATTATCAATGCAATGTATATCCTGATTATTATTTAGATGCACATCCTGAATTATTCAAAAATGCAAAAACAATAATATTTGCTCAGCATTGTGAGTATTTTTCAACAAAAATGTTTAATGCATTGGCACAGTTTTCTAAGTCTAAAAACATAATATCATTAGGTGGAAATCAGGCATATTGGAAAATTAGATTTTCTGATAATTATCAAAAAATTGAATGTAGAAAAGATGGCACTTTTTTTGAGAATACTTTAATTCCAGCAGGCTTATGGCGTACATCATTCTCTAATGAAGCAAAATATTTAGGCAATGCTTATACAGATGCTGGTTACGAAACGTATTGTAGTTATAAAGTAATAAACGCACAACATTGGCTGTATAAAAATTGTACTATTAAAAATGGAGATGAATTTGGCAAATATGGTATAGACAACAGAGGTTTAAGCGGTGATGAGATGGATAAAGTAAATGACAATACACCTAAAAATTCTGTACTATTGGCAAAAGGAACAAATCCAGATAATGGTGGTGGTGATATTCTAATAATTGAAAATAAAAATAATGCAATTCTTTCTTTTGGTTCAATCGCCTGTGGTAGTGGTTTGAATAAAGATAAGGTTTTCACTCAAATGACGAAAAATTTCTTAGAAAGATATCATAAAAAGCAAATACAGCATTAAATCTCTTCTCTAATCACCGAGTCAATTCCATGGATAGATTTTAATTTGCTGATGAGTTTATTTACTTGCTCATTGTCTTTTACAAATACTTTAATGATACCTTCAAAAATACCTTCATTGGTTTCTAATGAAATGGACTGCATATTCAATTTCATCTCTCCTGATATAATCGTAGTAAGTTTGCTGATGACGCCTATGTCGTCTAAGCCAGTTAATTTTACTGTAGTTAAAAATGCGGGTGTGGTCTTGGCAGTCCATCGTGTTTTTATAATTCGATATCCATATTTAGATGCTAAATTAATAACATTCGGACAGCCTGTTCTGTGTATTTTTATCACGCCATTGATAGATATAAATCCAATCACATCGTCACCCGGAATGGCATTGCAACATTTTGCAAACTCATAAGGAAATTTTGACGACTCATCAAAAATAACCAACTCCGCATTCTTTGGAATATCACCATTATTGTCTTCAGTTTTATAAAAAACTTCTTCGTCTTTGGGTTTGCCTATTTTTTCAGGTTTAATGATTTCTAAAGCACCACCAACATTGCGTAATTGTTTTAACTCTGTAAGATTGATGGTGCCTTTAGCAATGCCATACAGCAAGTCCATAGAACTTGGCATTTTATATAAATTAGTCAACAAGTTGATATTGTCATTGCTGAAATTCGCTTTTATTTGACTCAGTTTTCTTTCTAATATTTCTTTACCATCGTCAGCAATTCTGCGTTTCTCCTCGCGCAAAGAATTTTTTATTTTTGATTTAGCACGCGATGTTGTAACAATATTCAACCAATCTTCACTCGGCTTTTGCTTGCGTGATGTAATAATCTCTACTTGGTCGCCATTTTTTAGTTCATGGCTGATAGGCACCAATTTATTATTTACTTTAGCACCGATGCAATTGTCGCCAACATTAGTGTGTACTGTATAAGCAAAATCTAATGCAGTAGCCGTAGCAGGTAAAATTTTTAATTCGCCTTTTGGCGTAAAAATATAAATTTCTTTTTGGTACAACTGAAGCTTGAAGTCATTGATAAACTCAATTGGATTGACATCAGGATTTTTTAGAAATTCACGTACTTGCATCAGCCAACTTTCAATAGCTTCTTCCGCCGAATTCGCCGCTTTAAATTTGTTTTCTTTGTATTTATAATGTGCTGCTAAACCTTTTTCTGCTACTTCGTCCATGCGTTGCGAGCGAATTTGCACCTCGACCCACTGTCCGCCAGAGCCCATTACTGTGGTGTGTAGCGATTCATAGCCATTGCCTTTCGGGTGCGAAATCCAATCACGCATACGATTGGGTTGTGGCGAGTATTTGTCTGTCACAATCGAATAGGCACGCCAGCAATCTGCTTTCTCATTTTCTTGAGCAGAATCTAAGATTACGCGTATGGCAAATTTGTCATATACATCATCAAATTCTACTTCTTTTTTGCGCATCTTATTCCAGATGGAAGAAATAGACTTTGGTCTACCAAAAACATTCGCTTTCAAACCAGATTTATCCATTTCTTCTTGCAATGGTCGCACAAAATCATTGATGTATTTGGTTCTGTCTTTTTTGGTAGATTCTAATGCTTTGGCAATCTCTTTATACTTTTCCGATTCGGTATATTTCATAGCCAAATCTTCCAATTCTCCTTTGATAGAATATAAACCTAAGCGATGTGCCAATGGTGCATACAAATAAATGGTTTCTGATGCTATTTTTAATTGATTTTTCCGGCTTTGTCCGTCGAGCGTGCGCATGTTGTGCAATCGATCGGCAATTTTTATCAGAATTACACGAATGTCATCGCTTAAAGTCAATAATATTTTGCGATAATTCTCAGCTTGAATGGATTCTGTTTGGTGCGATATTTTGCTAATCTTTGTAAGCCCATCAATAATTTTTGCTGCCGTATTGCCAAATTCTTTTTTTACATCATCTATCGTTAAATCGGTGTCTTCGACAGTGTCATGTAGCAATGCACAGATAACAGAAGTGGTGCCCAAGCCCATATCACCAGCAACAATTTTAGCAACAGCAATCGGATGGTGAATATAAGGCTCGCCACTCTTGCGGCGCATGTGTTTGTGTGCATCTACAGCTAATTCAAATGCATGGCGAATGCGTTTGTCGTCGCCTTTTTTCATGCGCGGTCTTGCGAGTCGCAACAATTGGCGATAATCTTTAATAATGGCTTGCTTTTCTGCTTCTACATTTACTTCCATTAGGATACAATATACTACCTTAAAAACTAAGATAAAAAAAAGTTCAAGTATTTTACTTGAACCTTTACATATAAATAAGTCTTACAGCTTATTTTTTGTTTGTTTTATATTCTTCGTTCATGCCTTTTAATACTTCAGTAGTGATATTGTAAGCATCATTTACATACAAGAGATTAATCGTTTCTCTTGAATAGGGTAGAATATAAGTATAGGCACCATTAGCATTATATTTTTTTAAATAGGCGATAATTCTTTCTTGTAATTCGATATTAAAATCTGAAGTTTCTTTCATGAATTGCATTTCCATAGATTGCTTGCGCTCTTCAATTTTTTGCTGTTTTTCAGCTAACTTTTGTTGCGCTGCCATGCCTTCTTCTTCCGTCATGGTTTGTGCTTTTTGCACTAATGAATTATATTCCGCTTGGAATGCGCTCATGCTTCTCTCCAATTCGGCTTCCATAGATTTTTGTTTCGCTTCTAATTTTGTTTTTCCAGTTTTAAAGTAGTCGTAATTTGCTTGGAAGGAGTCGATATCAATATAGGCAATTTGAGGTACGGTTACAGACTTGCCATCGGTTTTAATCACTTGAGGTACAGCACTAGAGCCCTTTTTTTCAGTGAACTGTAAATAGAATAAAACGCCTACTAAAATGAATAAAATGACGTTTAAGATGAGAGAGATATTTTTCATAATGGCGCAAAGATACGAATATTTTATAATTGCTTAATTTACAGATTGGTGATTTGCCGAAATATTCTTATCTTTGCAACCCAAATTGAGCAGGAAACTGCGGGTGTGGCGAAATTGGTAGACGCACTAGACTTAGGATCTAGCGGGCAACCATGGGGGTTCGAGTCCCTCCACCCGCACAAATTTTGAATGTTGTCATTCTGAACGAAGTGAAGAATCTTGTTCAATCTGGCAACATTTTTTATTTAACTAAAATTTACAACAAGTGAATATTTCTCAAAAAAACACAGACAGTTTGAATGCCATCATAAGCATCGAATTAAAGAAAGAAGATTATCTTCCAAATGTAGAAAAAGCTTTAGCAAACGCTAAAAGTAATGCAGCAATAAAAGGGTTTAGAAAAGGACATGTGCCAACTTCATTAATTAAAAAGATGTATGGTAATTCCATCTTGTTAGATGAATTGAATAAAGCAGTTTCTGAAAACTTGAATAAACATATTGAAGATTCAAAATTAAATATGTTGGGTCGTCCATTGCCAATTCCATCAGAGACTTTAGAAATTGACATTAACAATCCTGTTGATTATACTTTTGAATATGAAATTGGATTAGCACCAGAGGTAAAAGTAGATGCACTTTCTAAAAAAACAAGCATCGTTAAAGATGTAATCAGCATAGATGAGAAAACTTTAACAGACGAAGTAGAAAAACTAAGAGAACGCCATGGTAATTTAATAAATCCAGATAGAGCAGAAGGCGAGGAAGCGAAATACGAAAAAGTAGAGTTGAATCAAGAATTGTTTGATAAAGTGTATGGCCCTAATATTGTTACAAGTGTAGATGAGTTTAAAGAAAAAATACGTAAAGAATTGCAGGACTTTTCTGATCAATCTGTTGTCAATAAATTTAAAGACAATATCTATACTACTTTAATGGAAAAAACAGAAGTGAAATTGCCAGATGCATTTTTAAAGAAATTTATCAAATCGAGCAATGAAAAGCCAATCGATGACGAGCAAATAGAACAAGAATATCCACAATTCGAAAAGGGCTTGAAATGGAATTTAATTACCAATGCCATTGCTAAGGAAAATGATATTAAAATAGAATTTGAAGATGTGAAGAATTTTTCGAAAGAACAAATTCGTGCACAGTTTATGATGTATGGCGGCGGCATCACTGATGATATGATTGAAAGCTTCAATAACAGTATGATGGCAAAAGAAGAACATGTCAAAAAGTCATACGATGGTGCGTTGGAGCAAAAATTGTTTACCTTTATCGAAAGTCAGGTTACAGTTGAAGAAAAAACAACTACATTTGACGAGTTTTTTAATAAGAAAGACGAGAAGTAGTACGTATCAAGTTTCAGTAGTACGTATTGCGTAATTCGACTTTGTTTACATTTCTAAACTAATTACTCAATACTAAATACTATAAACATGGACTACGGTAAAGAATTCAGAAAGTATGCTACTAAGCATCACGGATTATCTTCTATTTATGTAGATAATTATTTACAAACTAATATTACTAATCTAACGCCAAACATCATCGAGGAACGACCGATGAATGTGGCCGCGTTAGATGTATTCTCTAGGCTTATGATGGATAGAATTATCTTCATGGGCACAGGCATTGATGATTATGTAGCCAACGTAATCATGGCGCAATTGTTATTCTTGGATTCTGCCGACAGAACACGCGATATTCAGATATATGTCAACTCGCCAGGTGGTAGCGTTTACGCAGGTTTAGGTATTTATGATACGATGCAATATGTAGAACCGAATGTAGCGACTTGCTGTGTAGGCATCGCCGCATCGATGGCAGCTGTATTGTTATGTGCTGGAGAAAAAGGAAAACGAAGCGCATTAAAACACAGCCGTGTGATGATTCACCAACCCATGGGTGGCGCACAAGGACAAGTTTCAGAAATAGAAATTACGTACAAAGAAATAACAAAATTGAAAAAGGAATTGTACGATATTATAGCCAACCACAGCGGACAGCCTTTCGAAAAAGTAGAAAAAGATAGCGACCGCGATTACTGGATGACCAGCGAGGAAGCCAAAGGCTACGGTATGATTGACGAGGTATTAATCAGAAAATAAAAAAAAAGTAGTACGGACACCTATCATGTGTCCGTACTTTCTTTGAAGTGAAGTATCACATGCATCCAAGAAATAAATGGATGCACTACAAATGCATACAACGTACTGTTCTGTATATTAAATAAGATTAATGCAATAGCATTGCAAAGCGAATTTTTATAAATTTGTATATGGCAAAGAAAGTTATAAGTAAGTGTGATTTTTGCGGAAGAGCAAAAGAAGATGTTCAGATGCTCATTTCTGGACAAGATGCAAAAATCTGTGATGCTTGTGTGGAACAAGCCATGCAATTATTAAATGAAGAAGGATTTGTACAGCACGAGAAACCAAATTATAAAGGCGAACCCAATAAAAATCTAAAGCCACTAGCGATAAAAGCATTTTTAGATGATTATGTAATTGGTCAAGATGAAGCAAAAAAAGTCATTGCCGTAGCTGTCTATAATCATTACAAAAGATTGTATCAAAAAACAACGGAAGACGATGTAGAGATTGAAAAATCAAACATAATAATGGTAGGCCAAACAGGAACAGGCAAGACACTCATCGTAAAATCTATCGCTAAATTATTGAATGTGCCGTTTACCATTGTAGATGCTACTGTGTTTACAGAAGCTGGATATGTCGGCGAAGATGTAGAAAGTATTTTAACACGCTTATTGCAAGTGTGCGACTACGATATTAATGCCGCAGAAAAAGGTATTGTTTTTATAGATGAAATAGATAAAATCTCACGCAAGGGCGACAATCCTTCATTGACACGTGATATTAAAGAAGGCACACAACAATCTTTATTAAAATTAATTGAAGGAACCGAAGTATTGGTGCCGCCACAAGGAGGAAGAAAACATCCTGAACAAAAATTATTAAAAGTAGATACTAAAAATATCTTGTTTTTATGTGGAGGCTCATTTGATGGTATTGACAAAATAATTTCGAAGCGACTCAATACATCAGTCATTGGTTTTAAAAATAAAAAAGGAAGCGAAGAAGTTGATAAAGAAAATTTGCTGAATTATATTACTCATCAAGATGTACGCGCTTTTGGTATAATTCCAGAATTGCTAGGCAGATTGCCAGTACTTGTGCACTTAGATCCTTTAGATAAAAATGCGTTAACAAATATCTTGACACAACCGAAAAATGCCTTATTAAAACAATATAAAAAATTGTTTGCCATAGAAGGTATTACTTTACATTTTGAGGCTGCTGCCATAGATTTTATTGTAGATAAAGCGCTGGAATACAAATTAGGAGCACGCGGTTTGCGATCGATATGCGAAGCCATCATTACCGATGCCATGTTTGAGTTGCCATCTAAAACAGATGTTAAAGAATATACAATTACAGAAGCTTACGCCAAACAAAAACTAAGTAAATCAAAATTAGCGAAGTTGAAAGTAGCGTAAAACATATCTCTTTAATAGTACTCAAAAATATTATTATTTGTATAACTACTGCCATTATCTCTTTCAGTAATATAACGTGCCTTAGATACAAAATTATTAATGAATTCGTAGTTATACCTGATTGTTACATCTGCAATTTTTATGCTATCAATTAAATTAATATTAGGATTAAATGCATAATATCCATTAATACTTAAGTAATAACTCAATAATCTAAAAATACTACCACCTGCATTGGCATCAGGTAATTGATAAGGTAACATGTTTGTATTGGGTTGCTGCGAAAAATAAAACTGCATGGTGTCATCAACATTTGTATTGGTTGGATAATAGGTTGAGTATTGTAAAAGGAATGATTTGCAATTATTATTATTGTAACTTATATTACTGATATATGTACCACTTTCTATAAATGAACCAGCATATCCAATGTCAAAAATGCTGTCTATATTATTATTAAGCCTAAAAATATGAGTTGTATGTGCCTCATTATTACCTAAAGTGTCTGTTTCTTTAATTGATGAAATTTGTTTTGTGTCGTTAAAATATATATTATATGCTTTGAATTTTCGACCATCTTCCAGCCATAAAAAGCTCAATTTATTGTCATTAGTATTTGTGAGAATATACTCGGTAGTATTGTTATAATATATATCGTTACTTTTAACAGACAGATTAATTTTTTCAAGTGTGCCTATTATGCTGTCATAAATAAATTGATACCTGAATAACTGTTTATTATTGGTGTCGTTATTCCAGAATATTGAATGAGTGTTTTAATTTTTCCAGCCAGATTGTTAGGTGGTCTTATATTTTCATTTTTACACTTAATAGATAGAAATGAAATAAAGAGAATTATTGAAATAATATTTTTCATAAGCACTAATTTTAATGTCCATTCAACCAATTTTAACTTGAGTTGCGAAGGTGCTTATTAGCAACAAAATCGTAAATATTAATAGTATTTTGTATTTCATGTCATATTTATTTTACGCTTATTAAATTACAAGAATTTGTATTCCAAATATACTTCTTGTAATATTTTTACTATCTAACATTTTTCTTGCTGAATTCAAGTGACACGCACACATACACATACATATACATATATATATATCAATACATTAGAATAAATAATTATTAAAATTTGTGACGTAAAAAAATACCATAACTGAAGTTGTAAATATCTATTAATGAGTTGACGGCATGATAAACATTTTTTTATATTTTCATTCTGCTTCTAAACTAAAATCACTATCATTTGTTATATATTTGCAAAGGTTGAATGCAATTAATTAATCATTCAATCTTTACTATTATATTCAATAACTCTTAAATAAAAAAAAATGGCTTTCGAATTACCAAATTTACCGTATGCACATGATGCATTAGAACCTCATTTTGACACCTTAACTATGCAAATCCACCATGGCAAGCATCATAATGCGTATGTAAGCAACTTAAATGCTGCAGTCGCAGGAACAGAAAATGAAGGTAAATCTTTAGAAGAATTAATGGCAAAAATTTCTACATTGCCTGCAGCAGTTCGCAACAATGGCGGCGGACATTTTAATCACTCACTTTTCTGGACTATCTTATCTCCAAATGGAGGAGGCGAGCCTACTGGTGCAATAGCTGATGCTATTCAAGCAACTTTTGGCTCTTATGATAAATTTAAAGAGGAATTTACAAAAGCAGCTACAACAAGATTCGGTTCTGGTTGGGCTTGGCTGTGTGTAAAAGCGGATAAATCTATTGCGGTATGTTCCTCACCCAACCAAGATAATCCCTTGATGGATATCGCTGAGTGTCCAGGCACACCTATCTTAGGTTTAGACGTTTGGGAACATGCTTATTATTTACATTACCAAAATCGTCGCCCAGATTATATTGCAGCGTTTTACAATCTTATCAATTGGGACGAAGTGAATGCTCGATATGCAGCAGCAACGAAATAAAGGATATTTTTAATTCATATTTATAAAAGACTGCGGTAGAGCAGTCTTTTTTTTAGTCAAGTATATTTTAATGTTAGTTAGTATCTTTATCTATGCATAATTTTCCTTTTAGTCTAAGAATTGTATTCAGTTTCCTACTCTTTTTTTCAATACAGCTGCAAACAGTTGCTATTAATTATCCTTCTATACAACAGCCTGGGTGCGCTACATTTGAAACACAGAATGATAATTGGACGCTAAAGAATAATTTGTTGACGGCGACATTTATAAAACAAGGAAACAAATTAATTTTTGGCGGTGTTGCTGAAATGAATTTGATAAAAGGCACAGAGCTGTTTGAAATTCACTTAGGCAATGGTACAAAAATTATGTCATCAGAAATGATTTGCAAATCTTTAGAAGCAGAAAATTTAGAAGCTAATAGTCAAGCTCTAAAACGCTCACTTCAAGTAGCAGGCAAGGCTGTAAAGGCAGCATTTGAATATAAAAGCTTGACCGTATTATGGCGCGCAATATTACGAGATAGTTCTCATTATTTACGTTTCGAATTATCAGTCTATTCTAAAGAAAACATACAATTACAAAGCATAACACCGCTACAGTTTACTGTAAAAAATATTGCAGGAAATACAACACCTACAATAGTTGGCAATACACGAGGGTCAGTAATAGCTTCAAATTGTCTGTTTGCGGCAGTAGAAACACCAATGGCTACACTTTCGCAAAACAATATATCGTTAGCTTCGTTTGTTGAGGCGAAATCACCAAACATAACACCAAACACTAAGTTATATGATGTCAATAAATCAGAAACAAATACAAATGCCGAAAATTATACATCAATTTCCGGTAAATGGAATCGCAATACAATATTAGCAATAGGTGATACATTTCATGTCTCTTCAGTAGTTGGTATGATTGCTGATGGCCAGCGCCGTCGCTCATTTCTTGCCTATCTCGAACGGGAACGAGCAGTACCTTGGCGTTCCTTTATTATTTATAATTCGTGGTATGAGTTAAATATTAATCGAAATGATGATAAAGACCCTCGCAAACGGATGAATGAAGCGCAATGCCTTTCTGTACTAGATTCGTGGAAGAGTAATTTATTTACCAAACATAAAACAAATATTGATGCATTTGTATGGGATGATGGTTGGGATAATTTCAATAGTTTATGGGATTTTCATGTTGGTTTTCCCAATGGATTTTCTTCCGTAAATGCGAAAGCTAAAGAACAGAATTGTGGAATTGGCACATGGTTAAGTCCAGTGGGCGGTTATGGTGCTTCCAAAAAAAATCGATTGGCATTTTGGAATGGCACTCACGGAACGCGACTAAAAAATTTCCAACTTTCCAATAAAGAATACTTCGATGCATTTGTTAGCAGTTGCTCGCAAATGGTCAGCAATTATAATATGCGTTATTTTAAATTTGATGGGATTAGTGATTTTTTTAGTGCTGTTGGACCAAAGAATGATGAAGATGCAGAAGGTATTATCAACGTAATAAATGTGCTTCGTAAACAGCAGCCAGATTTATTCATCAATTCTACTGTTGGCACTTGGGCATCACCTTTTTGGTTGCGTTATAGTGATGCTGTTTGGCGGCAAGAAGGTGATTTTGGAACCATCGGAAATCAAGGTAACAAACGTGAAAAATGGATAACGTATCGAGACCGTTTGGTATATCAAAACTTCGTTCAGAATGCACCTTTTAGTCCTATAAATTCAATTATGACACATGGATTAATCGTCACTAAATATGGTCCACCTTCAGAGATGCCGCATGATAATTCCAAAGCTACGTTTGATGGTATTGTGAAAGAAATGCGTTGTGCCTTTGCATGTGGTACAAACATGGTAGAACTGTATTTAGATAGTGACTTGATGAGTAATATTGGCGAAGATGGAGCACTTTGGGCAGCATTAGCTGATTGTATCGCGTGGCATCGTAGTAACGCTGATGTATTGGCTGATAGCCATTGGGTTGGTGGTAATCCTTGGGACGGTAAGCATGCCAATGTTTACGGTTGGGCAGCATGGAATGAGCAGAAATCTACGCTAACATTGCGTAATCCAAGTGGAATGAATAAGCTCTTCTCGACAACACTTAGGCAGGCACTCGAAATTCCGAATCATATAAATGGTAAAATTGTATTGAAGTCTGCTTTTAATAATCAAACAAATTATGCTGACATTATCGGAAAGGAAATTGATATTGATGCACTGATAAATTTTAATATGCCACCTTTTGATGTCATTGTATTAAACGGCGTTTCACTTGCTAACTAATTAAAGTTTTATCTTATCTAGCTTTTTCAAAATCTTGCATGGCTTGCACTAAGACTTGTACGCTCTCAATGGGCAATGCATTATAACAAGATGCACGAAAACCACCAACAGTACGATAGCCTTTGATGCCATGAATTTGATAAGGTTTTACAAATTCTAAAAATTTGTCCTCATCTTCAGCATGCGTTGTTATAAAATTTATATTCATTCGGCTTCGGTCTTCTACTGCTGCGTGTCCAGCAAACAAAGGATTCCTGTCTATTTCAGCATACAATAATTCGGCTTTTGCTTTATTGCGTTGCTCCATAACCTGCAAGCCACCTAGCTTATTTAACCAACGTAATGTGAGCAAGCATGTATAGATTGTAAATACTGGTGGTGTGTTGTATAATGAATTGTTTTTAGCATACACACTATAATCCCACATTTTCGATTTCGCACGTTTGGCTCTGCCTAACCATTCATTTTTTATAATGACTAAAGTAATTCCTGAACATCCCAAGTTTTTTTGCGCACCTGCATAAATTAAGTGATATTTGGAAACATCTATTGGACGCGAAAAAATATCAGAACTCATGTCGCAAACTAGCGGAACGCCATAATCTCTATCTTCAAAAAATTCAGTTCCATATATAGTGTTATTCGACGTGATATGCAAATAGGCTGCATCTTTATCTACGGTAAAATCTTTTGGAATATATTTGAATTGATCTGCTTTTGAAGATGCTATAATCTTGGTCTTTCCGTATATTCGTGTTTCTTCTTCGGCACGAGTTGACCAAATATCTGTTTCGATAAACAATGCCGTTTCCTCTTCATTTAAGATGTTGTAAGGAATCATATTGAATTGCATATTAGCACCACCTTGTAAGAATAAAATGCTATAATCATCTGGTACATTGAGTAATGATTTTATCAAGGAAATACTTTCCTCGAGAATGGCCGTAAACTCTTTGCTCCTGTGCGATATCTCTAATAAAGAAAGTCCGATGCCATTGTAATCTAAACAAGCTTGTGCGCTTTGCTCAAAAACCTCTTGCGGTAAAATAGATGGACCTGCTCCGAAATTGTGTTTTTTCATGCTTTAATATTTTCTTGAAACCTAATAGAATTCAGTATTGTAACGAAATTACTAAATAATGTATCAACCTTAGATTATAGAATTATTAATGAAGAAAATAAAAAAAACCATGGCTAAAAAACCATGGTCATTTTAGTGAGATTTATATTTCAGACTTCTTATTGTAAAATGATAGAATAATCATGTGCTGCAATTGACAAACTTTCTTTGTTATTGCTGATGAATTTTGGCTGGTTTGAAATGGCTGTTCCATTAATAAAATCAGCTAATTTGACATTTTTATTTCTTTTTGATTTATTGACAAATAAATAAGCAGTTTTGTTATTACTCAATTGTTTTTTGAAAACATAAATGCCATTTTTCTTAGATAATAATGATGCTTGTTGATGGCTCACATCTTGTTGTATAGCTAATAAAGTACTATCTAACAGTAAATTTAGATTCTTGTCATTTAGTTTAGAAGGGTCAGCCGAGGAAAGTAATGGCGAATTCATAAAACACCACATTGCAAAATGTGAACCATACTGTGCATCACTTAATCCCTTAAAACGTTTTTGCTTACCTGTAGCTAAACCATTGCCATTATTAGCGACTAACAACATATCAGGATCGTTCCAATGACCTGGTTTTGCATATTGTACAAGTTTTTCATTTTGATTGACAATACTAAATACACCTTCGTAGCCAAAGCTCAAACCATTCCATCTTTCAAAGATATCGTCTGTCGTTCTGTAATAATGTGCATTGGCACTATCAGCCCAAAGCCAAGGTTCATTTTTTCCCCATTCGCACAAGCTATATACAATAGAACGACCAGAATTTTTCAAGGCATTTCCCATTTTTATAAATCGTGTCATTGCGATTTCTTTGCCTTTAGGAACGAAACAATAATCATATTTTAATAAATCAATTCCCCAAGCTGCATACTGCTTTGCGTCGATTTCTTCATAATTGTAACCGCCAAATCTTCGGCCACAGGTCATGTCGCCAGCACAAGAATAAATTCCCAATTTAAAACCTTTGCTATGCAACTGATCTGCTAACCATTTGATGCCATGTGGAAACTTAATAGAATCAGCTTTTGGATTGCCGTTTGCTTCACGTTGGTCAGCATGCCAATAATCATCAAGATTGATATATTCATAACCAACATCTTGCATGCCATTTTTTTGCATGGCATCAGCGACTTTTAGAATAATATCTTCGGTAACTTCATGTGCATATACGTTCCAACTGTTCCAGCCTAATGGTGGTGTTAAACATAATTTATCGCCAAAAACTAAAGTGGAACTTTTTGTGGTGCTGCCTTCCTTGTTTGTTGCAGTGATGTTAATATTAAACTTTGAAGCTGTATTAATCTGTCCTGTAATTATATTTGTTTTGTCATCAAATACTAAACCTTGTGGCAAACCGCTCACTTGTATTTGTAATGGCCTTTCGCCTGTAGCTGGTATTTTATAAAGAAACGGTGTATTTGGATAATTTCCAATTTCCGTAGGTGTATGAATAACAGGTTTGCCACTAAATAAATGCTGTTGTGCATTTGCACTTAATATACTAAATAGGATAATCCAAAATGGAATTGTTTTTTTCATGATGTGTAATAATATTTTATTTTTGTAGGAATTCGCTAAACCATTTTCCGGAATCTTTGATAATACGTTGCTGTGTCTTGAAATCTACGTGCACTAATCCAAATCTTGGATGATAGCCTTCCGCCCATTCGAAGTTGTCCATAAAGCTCCACACAAAGTAACCACCAATATCAACGCCTTCTTTTTTCGCACGAAGTATTTGTTTCAAATAATCTTTTAAAAACTGAATACGATTAGTATCATTGATGTTGCCATTTACTAAAGAGTCTTTAAACGCTACGCCATTTTCGGTAATGTAAATTTTCTTGATGTTTTTGTAGGCAGCAATCTGTTTGATAATTTTATACATACCTTCCGGATAAACTTCCCAGCCCATTTCCGTAATGTCATGTCCAAGTTTTTTTGCTTTTACATTCATAGCATGTAAACCTGGAACAATCTGCAAAGGTTTGCTTACAATACGAGAATAATTTTGCAATCCAATGAAATCAAAATCAAAAGGCAGATTTTTTTCATCATCTGGTTTGAAATATTTTTCCATTTTTTTAAGTTTAGGAATCTCCGCTGTAGGATAACCTAAACCCAAGATAGGTTCGATGTACATGCGATTGGTAAAAGCGTCCATACGTTTAGCAGACTGAATAAATCGCTCATTGTTTTTATATGGATCAACATGGCTACAAGAGAATGTAGTGCCGATATTGCCGTCTTTTACTACATTTTTTAGCACACGACCACCAACGCCATGTGCTAATGAAACGTGATGTAATGCAGGTAAAAAATGATTAAAGCCGAATTTGCCAGGCGCATGTATTTTTATAAGATAGCCAAGCGGTACAAATGTTCCAGGCTCATTAAAAACCATCCAGTTTTTTACTCTATCGCCAAATTTATGAGCACAGAGAGATACATATTCTTCAAACCAGCCTAATATATCACGATTTTCCCAACCACCTTTATCTTGTAGTTTTTGTGGCAAATCCCAATGGTAAAGTGTTGCCCAAGGTGTAATGTTTTCTTTGAGATATTTGTCAATTACGCGATCGTAAAAATCGATTCCTTTTTGATTGATTTTTCCAGTGCCTTCTGGCAAAAGTCTAGGCCAGCTGATAGAAAAACGAGAATGCTTAATGTGCATGTCGCGCATTAATTCAATGTCCTCATTATATCTATTGTAAAAATCGCAAGCGACATCGCCATTTTCTTTAGTTTTGATGTTGCGTGGTTGATGTGCAAATCTATCCCAAATCGACTCACCTTTTCCATCTACATTCCAAGCGCCTTCGATTTGATAGGAAGCAGTAGCTGTTCCCCAAACAAAATCATTTCCAAAGTCTGAACTTCTTAAGTCGTTAAAAAGGTCATTCGCTAATATGCTTTTAGGTATCGTAGAGCCGATACCTAAAATAGCACATAGTTTTAAAAATTCCGATCGATTCATTTATCTATTATTTAAATTTCATTTCGATTCTAACAGTATATGTTCTGTTGTTTTCTAAGATACCTGGACGAAGCGAGAATTCTTTGTTTAAAACATTATTAACTAAGAAAGATAAGGTGTATTTGCTGTTTTTACCAAATCCATAGCTCGCTCTTAAATCCCAAGTTGCTGAGCCTTTAAATCTCTTACGTGCAGGTAAATTAGCAGCATTTTTCTTTAATGTTGTATTTCTGAATTGTTCGATACCAACACCAATGATGTCGAATATAGTATCGTAGTTTTCTAATGCACTGAAGTATTGTACGTTAGTTCCAAATCCAAATCCTTTGAAGTCGATGTCCCACATAGCTGTGAATGTGTGTCTGAATCTGTATTTTAAAATATTATAGTCAGCAACACCAAATGCTACGATAGGATCGAATTTTTTGAATTCAGGTTTGATGTATGTGTAACCAATTACTAATGTAGTTGGGAATTTATATAATTTTCCTGCTCCTGTAAGGCTGACTTCAGTACCATAGATTCTTGTATTTCCAACGTTTTGTGAAGCAAATGACAATACAGAGCCTGGTGGTGTTGGTATTGGGCTGCCCACACCAACTGGTGTGAATTCCATCATATTGGTATATTCTGTATAGAAACCAGCAACATCGATAAATGCATTAAAGTTTTTGCCAAAAGGAATACCTTGTTTGATACCTAATTCCGCACTAAAGCCAGTCTCAGATTTTAAGATTGGATTCGGAACGATAGCAAAACCGCTGAAGTCTGTTAAGATGAAACGCTCTGCAATAGATGGGAAACGGTAACCTTGTCCGAATGAAGCTCTAATAAATGTGTATTTTGCCGCTTCAACGTTAACACCTACACGGAATACAGGTTTTACTTCACGTTTAGTGTCTGTCATTTTATTAGTTTCTAAACGGAAGCCAACAGATGTGCTTAGGCGTTTCCAGAATTTATTATCTAATTGTACATAAAATGCTTCATTGTCTGCTTTCAAAATCTCATTGCCATACAAAGGCGATTTAGATGTGAAGTTGTATTGTGCCACGATACCAGTAGAGATATTCATGTTTATTTTGTCAATTCTACGTTGATATTGATATTCACCATATAATATTGTACTACCATTGCTACGGTTATCAGAGTTATTATTTAATGTACCTAAATAACGGGTTAATATTTTGTGGCTATTGCCTTTTGTATCACTATAATTCATATAAGGATCAACTGAGCCATTATAGTACTTACTTTGTGTTGGCATCATATCAAGACTTGGCACATATTTGTTTACGCCTCTGTAATTTCCCCAAAGGAAGGTGCTTGCACCTTTACCGAACGATAAGTTTACGTTAATCCCTACACGCCATTTTGTATTGATGTTGTAGCGTGCGCCTACATTGAAACGACCACTTGCGCCTTGTGTGCCCCAATACATACCTACATGACGAGAAAATTGACCACCCATAACTAAATCTACTCTACCAATTTTTTGTCTGTTTGAAAAAGTAAAACCAAAGCTATGTGGTCTTGTTTTATTTTCATTTAATATTGTAGTGTCTTTGCCTGTAAAACCTACACCTGGAAGATATACACTATCTAAAACCCACCATCTTTTATCAATCTTTTCAGTTTGTAGGTTGCCAGCAGCATCGAAATATTTCTCAGTTTTTGTTGGGTTGTCATTTACAGTACCATAAAATGCGATTGTTGTTTCAGGATCTGTTGTTGCGTGTGCAGTTCTTAAGTTGACAATACCATTTAATGCTGATGAGCCATATAATGCAGATGCAGCACCTTTGATGATTTCGATTTGTCCAACGCTTTCCATTGGCAAGCCTAAGCCAGAGCTACTGCCACTTGCCGGTTGAAGCACTGGATAGCCATCAAGCAAAATTGAAACTCTTGATCCAGCGCCAAAACTCCAGCCTGAGCCACCGCGAATATTAAACTGACCATCAATTATAGTAACACCAGGGTTTCTCCTAACAGCAGAACCTAAATCTGTAATGTTTTGTTTTTCTATAAATTGCGGTTTTATTACATCCATAGAGACGATTTCTTCACTTAATTTTTTCTCATATCTACTGCCAGAAACAACGACAGTGCTAAGCAAATTAGTGTTTTCCGTAAACGCAATGTCTAATGTTTTAGTTTCGTTTGCTGCGAGTACTACTGTTTCTGTTCTGTCGTCATAGCCAACGTATGTAAAAACAATTGTGTAGCTTCCTGGCGCTAATTTTAATTCATAGAGTCCGTCTAAATCGGTTGTCGTACCATCATTTGTGCCTTGTACAGACACGTTAACGCCGATTAATGGCTCATTGTTATTTTCTTGTTTTACAAGACCTTTAACAGTAGCTGTTTGTGCTCCTAAGAATGTAATGGAGCAGAATGTGAGTAATAGTAGGAAAAATGTTTTATTCATAAAAAAGTGTTTGAATTTGCTTACCAAAAAATAGTATAAAGTAGAACGAGAAGTATAATTACTATTGCACTACCAATAAAAAATAATTTATCTACTTTAAATTGTTGTTTGTTGATGTTTAATTGCGCTTGTTGTTTTTCATCACTTGATAATAAACTAATAAGAATCATACCTATTATACAGAACAAGAAGACAAACCCCATTCTGTCTAAAAATGGAATTTCATAAATGCCATCTGCATTTGCTTTAGCAAATCCTAAAGTAGACAAGAAAGATAAATCTATATATTGAGGTATAAATTTTAGAAAAACAGAAAAAGCTAAGCTTGCCAATGCGCCGAAAATAGCTGCTTTATTTGTTGTTTTTTTCCAAAACATACCTAATAAAAATAAAGCTAAAATACCTGGACTGATAAATCCTGTGTACTCTTGAATTACTTGAAAACCACCTTGTTTGTCAATACCTAACAAAGGAGCGATAATCACTGCAATAATCAATGAAAATATAATGACAATTTTGCCTACAGAAATCAATTGTTTTTCGGAAGCATCTTTGTTAATGTATTTTTTATAGATGTCTAAACTAAATATAGTAGAGATGGAATTTGTTTTGCCAGCAAGTGATGCGACAACAGCCGCTGTTAATGCTGCAAATGCTAATCCTTTCAATCCAATAGGTAATAAATTTAATAATGTAGGATAGGCTTTGTCAACCACAAGCTGACCATTAACTGTCATTTCGTTTGCGAAGCTTCCATTTTGATATAATACATAAGCAGCAATACCTGGAAGCACGACAATAATCGGCATTAATAATTTTAAAAATGCAGCGAATAAAATTCCTCGTCTCGCGGTTTGTAAGTCAGCACCTAAAGCACGTTGTGTGATATATTGATTGCAACCCCAATAACTAAAATTAGCAATCCACATACCACCTAATAATACGGTTAAGCCTGGCAAATCCATGAAATTGGGATTTTCTTTTTTAAATACCATGTGGAAATGATCTGGAGCATGTTGTATTAAATTTGAAAAACCATTAACAACACCTGTTGTGCCTGTTTTTTCAGCTACAAGATTTAATGCAATATAGGTAGTGACCAAGCCACCAAAAATTAAAAATACTACTTGGATAACATCAGTATAACCGATTACTTTCATGCCACCTAATGTGATAAATAATGCAAATAAGGCTAATAATATCATACACGCATAAATTGAAAAACCGGTGATACTATTAATAGCAAGTGCTCCGAGATATAAGATAGTCGTTAAATTAATAACTATATATAAGAACATCCAAAAAATTGCCATGATTAATGCAATACTTTTGCCATATCTTTTTTCTAGAAACTGTGGCATCGTATAAATGCCATTATTTAAATATACAGGCATAAAAAAAACAGCCACTATTATCAATGTAATAGCTGCAATCCACTCATAGCTGGCGATGGCTAATCCCATTTTAAAACCACTTCCGCTCATGCCAATAAATTGTTCGGCAGAAATGTTTGACGCTATTAATGATGCGCCGATTGCCCACCACGTAAGCGTTCCTTCAGCTAAGAAATAGTCGGTAGAATTGTTTTGTGCGCTTTTCTTTTTTGTATAAATAAACCAGCCATAAAACGAAATAATTAAAAAATAGGCTATAAAGACAAAATAGTCAGTAAGAGACAATTGGTGCATAATAAATGTATTCTTTCTTGTTTACGTTACAAGGTACTTATTTTCCGTTAATGGCAAACAATAGTAATTACGATTTTTTAACATTATTGACTTTTTTTTGATAAATGTGGACTTTACTCGATTTTAGACAACAAACTTGATTTGTATTAGACAATATAATAGAAGTAGGAGTGGAGAAATGAATCATATCTGTTTTTTGTTTCATCTTTTTAGTGCAAACTGTTCTATTTAGTAAATACGATTGCTTAGCCATCATGCATGTATATATAGAAAACCATTAATAAGTATAGTCTTATTTGATCTGTATAAAAACAGAAATATTACTTCTGATTTATGTAATCAGCATTACTTTAGTTTAAGAAAAATGACTAAGTTTTATTGTGTTTGTTTTTTGGAATTTATTGAATAAATAGATTCTTGTTCTTTTAT
>WBZL01000579.1_pt1:0-10000 | contig 40993 bp, 24 predicted proteins | sample 5204291 | NCBI WGS metagenome assembly WBZL01 (sample SAMN12344345, study PRJNA552823) | activated sludge metagenome | biome: Activated sludge suspended growth; feature: Nitrification reactor; material: Wastewater; isolation source: activated sludge from nitrification reactor of wastewater... | reverse complement strand
TGAGTCACGGCTAAGGAACTCGGCAAAATGGACCCGTAACTTCGGGAGAAGGGTCGCCTCCGCAAGGAGGCCGCAGTGAAAAGTATCAGGCGACTGTTTAACAAAAACACAGGGCTCTGCTAAATCGAAAGATGATGTATAGGGCCTGACACCTGCCCGGTGCTGGAAGGTTAAGGAAGGTTGTTAGCGCAAGCAAAGCTTCCGACTGAAGCCCCAGTAAACGGCGGCCGTAACTATAACGGTCCTAAGGTAGCGAAATTCCTTGTCGGGTAAGTTCCGACCTGCACGAATGGTGTAACGATCTGATAACTGTCTCAGCCGTGAGCTCGGTGAAATTGTAGTCCCGGTGAAGATGCCGGGTACCCGTAACGGGACGGAAAGACCCCGTGAACCTTCACTACAACTTTGCATTGACTTTGAGTAAACGATGTGTAGGATAGGTGGGAGACTTTGAAGCGGGCACGCTAGTGTTCGTGGAGTCAACGTTGAAATACCACCCTTTGTTTACTTAGAGCCTAACTCCTACAGGGAGGACATTGCATGGTGGGTAGTTTGACTGGGGTGGTCGCCTCCAAAAGAGTAACGGAGGCTTTCAAAGGTGCCCTCAGCACGCTTGGTAACCGTGCGCAGAGTGTATTAGCATAAGGGCGCTTGACTGTGAGACCGACGGGTCGAGCAGGTACGAAAGTAGGATAAAGTGATCCGGTGGTTCTGCATGGAAGGGCCATCGCTCAAAGGATAAAAGGTACTCCGGGGATAACAGGCTGATCTCCCCCAAGAGCTCATATCGACGGGGAGGTTTGGCACCTCGATGTCGGCTCGTCACATCCTGGGGCTGGAGAAGGTCCCAAGGGTTGAGCTGTTCGCTCATTAAAGTGGCACGCGAGCTGGGTTCAGAACGTCGCAAGACAGTTCGGTCCCTATCTGTTATGGGCGTTTGAGAATTGAGAAGATCTGTCTCTAGTACGAGAGGACCGGGATGGACTGACCTCTAGTGTACCGGTTATGTCGCCAGATGTACCGCCGGGTAGCTACGTTGGGAATGGATAAGCGCTGAAAGCATCTAAGCACGAAACCAACTTCAAGATGAGTTCTCATAGGGTCGTCGAAGACTACGACGTTGATAGGTCATAGGTGTAAAGATGGTAACATCAAAGCCGAGTGATACTAATAACCCATCAACTTTTTAAAATTTGTATAATGATTTCCCAATGTGTTAAAATTTACTGACAAACAAGTCATTAAAATATAAGGTATTTTACCAAAGATTTAATGGCGATTATAGCGTAGGTGTTCACCTCTTCCCATTCCGAACAGAGAAGTTAAGCCCTACAGCGCCAATGGTACTAGGTTAAACCTGGGAGAGTAGGTCGTCGCCAACCCTTACAAGCCGTCTCGTGAATAACGAGGCGGCTTTTTTATTTTAAATTCACCTTTTTCCATTACTTTATTTATCTCTTTGATGTTTACTTTTGTATGATGTTTCAGGAATTAAGCTTATTACATTTTATATACATTTGGATAGCCATTGCTATTATTTTATTTCCAATTCAATTGTTTGTTTCTGCGCCGTATGGAAGACATACGAAAACTACTTGGGGACCAATGATGTCAAATAAATTAGGTTGGATAATGATGGAGGCTTGGGCATTACTTACTTTTTGGAGTGTCTATTTTTATTTTTTCAATAACAACTCTTACTCCTTATTTTTTGCAATTTTATACACACTACATTATATCCATCGTAGTTTTATTTTTCCATTACGCACCCATACAAAAGGCAAGCAGATGCCAGTATTTATTGCACTTTCTGCATTAATATTTAATTCAATAAATGCGAGCCTAATAGCTTATTATTTATCTGATGTGAGTGTGTATCCAGAAAATTATTTTATAAAATGGAATTTTGTAGTAGGATTAATATTGTTTGTTTGTGGCTTTTTAGGAAATTATAAATCAGATGATATATTGATTAATTTAAGAAAACCAGGTGAAAAAGGATATAAAATTCCATCAGGTTTTTTGTTTAAATATATTTCTTGCCCAAACCATTTTTGCGAGATTATAGAATGGTTAGGTTATATGTTGATGCTGTCGAATATTGCAGGTATTGCTTTTTTTGTATGGACAGTAGCTAATTTATTGCCACGAGCATTACATCATCACCGTTGGTATAAACAGAATTTTAAAGATTATCCTTCTGATAGAAAGGCTGTACTGCCTTACATTATATAGTTTTTTAAGAAAATAGTTTTTCATTCTACATTGCTTATTTATTATCTTCGACCAAAATTTTTTGTATGTATATATTAGTTATTAATTGTGGTAGTTCGTCTATAAAAGCTGATGTTATTGATACGCAATTAAAAAAATCGATTTTAGAATTAGATGCAGAGAGATTGCCATCAACACCTTTTATTCAATTGAATAATGAACAAATTATTTATCATGGTGATTTGAATTTTGAGTCTATTATACGATATTGTTTACATACAATAAAATCACGCTTAGCAGAAAAACAGATTAATGGTATTGGTCATCGTGTAGTACATGGTGGCGATCAATATAGTCAAACGGTTTGCATCGATGCAGCTGTAGAGGCTGCTATCGAAAATTTAGCGGATTTAGCACCATTGCATAATCCTGCAAACTTAGCTGGTATTCGCAGTGCAAAAGAAGTATTTCCTGCAATTTCCAATATTGCTGTCTTTGATACAGCATTTCATCAAACCATGCCAAAACGTGCTAAGCAATATGCTATCGATAAAAACATAATTGCCAAGTATAATATTAAACGATATGGTTTTCATGGTACTAGCCATAAATACATTATGGAAAGAAGTGGTGAGTATTTGAAACAAGACGTAAAAAACTTACGTATTTTATCATGTCACTTAGGTAATGGTGCTAGTATTTGTGCAATAGAATTTGGTAGAAGCGTAGAAACGTCTATGGGTTTGACGCCAATGGAAGGCTTAATGATGGGCACGCGTAGTGGTGATATTGATCCTGGAATTATTACTTATTTACAAAATAAAGAAAAATGGACGAGCCAGGAAACAGAAGATTTTTTAAATAAGCAATCAGGACTTGCAGGCTTAAGTGGTCTGACGAATGACATGCGTGATATATTGCAACAAGCTAGCGAAGGCAATGAAGATGCACGCACAGCAATTCAAGTGTTTACACACAGAATTACAAAATATATAGGTGCGTATGCGGCAATCATGAGCGGTATTGATGTTTTAGTATTTACTGGAGGCATTGGTGAAAATAGTGCTGATATCAGACATAGAATTTGTCAAGGATTGGAGTTTTTAGGAATCATGATTGATGATGACAAAAACAAATCTGCAAAATTGAATAGTGATAATGATGTTGCCAATATTTCAGATGAGAATGGACGTGTGAAAATATTAGCAATTCGAACTGACGAGCAAGTTGCCATTGCCTTAGAAACACAAAAAATAATTCAAGAGAAAAACAAAGTAAATACGATTCCAAAAATTCCAATTGCAATATCTGCAAGACATGTACATTTAAGCAGAGCTACCGTAGATATTTTATTTGGAAAGAATTATGAACTTACTGAATTTAAGCCATTGTCGCAACCTGGACAGTTTGCCGCCAACGAAACGGTAACACTTATTGGTCTAAAAAATAAAATAGAAAATGTTAGAATTTTAGGACCACTACGTCCAAAAGATCAAGTAGAGATTTCAAAAACGGATGAGTTTTTTCTTGGCATTGACGCGCCTGTGCGCGAAAGTGGACATGTCGAAGGTTCGCCTGGCATTACACTAAAAACTGCACACGGCGAAGTAGCCATTAAAGAAGGTGTAATTGTTGCATGGCGACATATTCACATGCATCCGAACGATGCCGCTTTGTTTGGCGTACAAGATAAAGATATTGTAAGCGTTGATGTTGATGATGATGAGCGACCATTGACATTTAAAAATGTATTGATTCGCGTGTCAGATAAATTTAAACTTGAAATGCATATCGATACAGATGAAGGCAACGCTGCAGAAATAAAAAAAGGCGAAGAAGGAGAATTAGTGTTGAGTGCAAAAAGCGTCAATTTGCACGATAAAAATGTATGATTTTTTAAGCTATTCAAGATGGAAAAACCAAGTACACAACTAGAAGCATTCCTTTTTTATATGGAAAAAATGGATGTGGAAATGATAGATTTGATTTTAGATGATGACAAAACCTATGAAGATGTGTCTAAGAGTGATTTTATATCAATGCTTGATATGGCAATTAGTTACATAAAAGTAAATGGTGGAGAGCAACTCGTCGCCTACGCTGGTTTTTGTGATAGCAAAAACTGTCCGAATGCATGCAAGAGTGCATATTCATTTGTCAGTAAAAAGACAATGCAAAGAATAGACCTTGTTACGGAGGTAAAAGCTGGAAAAATATTAGATATATACACCTGTTATGACATCAATATTTTCGACAAGATTCCAAACTTTAAGGAGTTCGAATTTGTTCCACTTATTGATGAACGTGATTTTGATATCTTCTAAATTAATTTAGCTTGATTAAAGTATTTGAATTCTTTTGTAATAAATCAAGCTGTTTTTATACTAATTTTATAACCAAATAAGCTAACATGCAACATTTACTTTTTGTACTTATTTCAATATTACTATCTTCTACAATTTTTGCAGATGGCGATGTAGTCGGGAAAAATATTGACAAACAAAGAAAACCTGGCGATGATTTTTTTAAATATGCTAATGGCAATTGGATCAAGCAAAATCCAATTCCAGCTGCGTATTCGCAATGGTCGATTGGCAATCTAGTGCAAGAAGATGTTTGGACAAAATTAAAAACAATCAATGAAAATGCACTTCTGAGCACATCTAATGATGACAATACGCGAAAAATTCGTGATTTCTATTTTGCTGCAATGGATACACTCAGCATTGAAAAAGTAAAATTGAATCCACTGAATAAAGAGTTATTACAAATAAATGCGATTAAGACAACGAACGATTTGTTGAAAGTGATTACACACTTGCATCAAATTGGTGTGCCTGTTGCTTTTGATTTAGGCATTTATCAAGACATGAAAAACAGCGAAGTGAATGCGCTTTATCTTTCTCAAGGAGGCCTCGGTTTGCCCAATAGAGATTATTATTTTAATAAAGATGCACAAACATTAAAAGTGGCAAACGATTATAAAACTAAGCATTTGGTGCGTATGCTTGCTTATTTAAATCCAAATTTTTCGAGTAATGCAACAGCTGTTTATAGCTTGGAAAAACAATTAGCAACGAAATCAAGAAAGTTAGAAGACTTGCGCGATCCCTATGAAAATTACAATAAAATGTCCATTGCATCGCTTAATAAATTGACGCCAAAAATTAATTGGAATACGGTTTTTTCAGCCATGTCAATACAAACAGATTCTGTGATTGTTGGTCAGCCCGAATTTTTTATACAATTAAATAAATTACTATCGAATACGCCATTATCAACTTGGAAAAATTATTTACGATTCCATTTATTGTCAAATTATGCAGGCTATTTACATAAAAAAGTAAACAATGAAGATTTTAGATTTTATGGCAAAGTAGTTCGAGGAACAAAAGAGCAGTTGCCACGCTGGAAACGTGCACTTCGCTGGGAAGAAGAAGCCATGGGCGAGCTGCTAGGACAGTTATATGTAAAGGATAATTTTTCGCCAAAAACAAAAGATCGCTACGAAAAATTATGCGACGAAGTGTTTGCTGCATTTGCTACGCGCATAAAAAATTTAGATTGGATGAGCGAAACTACAAAGCAAAAATCTTTGTTGAAATTAAGTACGGTTACAAAAAAAGTAGGATATCCTAATACATGGAAAGATTTTTCTGCATTAAAAACCAATGACAAATCTTTAGTAGAAAATATACAACAGGCTAATAAATTCTGGTTTGATTATGCAGTGAGCAAATTAAATAAACCAGTAGATAGAACAGAATGGGACATGACGCCTCAAACGTATAATGCCTATTACAATCCATCGAATAATGAAATTGTAATGCCAGCCGGAATATTTGTTATTCCAGGCTTTAAAGATGAAGAAATCGACGATGCTGTTATTTACGGATATGCTGCTGCTTCTACTATTGGCCACGAAATTACACATGGTTTTGATGATGAAGGCAGGCAATTTGACGACAAAGGAAATTTGCAAAATTGGTGGCTGGAAGAAGATGAAAAAAAATTTAATGAAAAAGCACAGAAATATGTCGAGCAATTCAATAATTATATCGTTTTAGATTCTATGCATATCAATGGCAAAGCAACATTAGGTGAAAATATTGCCGATTTAGGTGGTTTAGTCATCGCCTTAGATGCTTTCAAAAAAACGAATCAATATAAAGAAGGTAAACTTATAGATGGCTTAACGCCATTACAACGATATTTCTTAGGCTATGCGCTTGGCTGGTTAGGTCACCAACGCGATGAAGAATTGGCAACACGTGTGCTTACTGATGTACATTCGCCTGCCTTTTTACGTGTTAATGGACCATTTTCTAATATAGATGAATTTTTTGAAGCATTTGGCATCAAAGCTGGCGAAAAAATGTACAGACCTGAAGCCGAACGCGTGAAAATATGGTAAATCGATTTCCTAAATTGCATAATGTCTATTTTAGGTTTATAAAAGATTATTTCAACATAACTTCTTTGTTAACAGCTACTTATTTGTAGTGATGTAGGGTTTTTACTCAGAAAGACGATAATTTTTATGGTTTGCCACTTGCTAACTCAATCCAGCCACTTATTGCTTTAGATTTGCCATTTAACAAGTGTCAACAATTCGCATAAAAAGAAGATGTAATATTGCACTAACAGATTTGTTTACGTTTCTCTCTCTTTTAATCTGTTGTTTACGGCTTTTAAAAGGCCCTAAAGTATTAGAAATCTTAAGAACCCAAAAACAGTTTCATTCCCAACATGAAACTTTTTTTCTAAAAAGATTGTTTATAATAGTGAACACTCAAATAGAAAATAGAACTATGATTTTTATACTTTCTACAACAACTGATTATGAAAAATATTTACAAGATACTGTCCCTTTTTACACTACTACTAATAGTACTCGCACCTTTCCAATTATTAGCAAATAGCCACGATACAGATAAAAATTCTGAGCCAATAGTTAAAAGTATTTGGAAATACGAACAAGACCAAACCAAATACTCGCCTGAAGATGGCATTGCAAAAAAAATATTCTATTTGTCTCTAAATTCTGATGGCACTTATCATCAATATGTACAAGTAATTCCATCATCGCCACGTGATTATTTTAAAGTAAAAAATTATTCTATTGATGGCAAATGGACTGAAAAAAACGGAAAATTAATATTGATAGAATATGGAAAAGAAAATGCTATCGATTACAATTTCTTATACACCAATTTCGAAAATATTGACAACCAAGTTGTCAAAGTGAAATAAAATGCTTGATTATAATGTTGTTTACGTGCCACTGTTTATACGGTGGCTTTTTTATTTATAAATTATTAATTCTACTAATTTCCTTACACTAAAGTATAGCATTTTGTAAATTTACTTTTTAAGCATGTTCAATAGAACAAAATATGAAACAAGAAGTAGAAATTAGCCATTTTGAGCAACTGAAAGCATCTTTGGAAGGTGAGCTGTATGATGATAAAACCATGCGCACCTTATATGCGACAGATGCATCAGTATATAAAGAATATCCGCTGGCCGTTTGTTATCCAAAATCAGACCAAGACATTCAAAAACTTATACAATATGCATTACAGCATAATACATCTCTAATTCCGCGCACGGCAGGCACTTCGCTCGGCGGTCAAGTAGTAGGAAACGGTATTGTTGTAGATATGTCAAAGCATTTAAACAAACTTATCACCGTCAACAAAGAAGAAAAATATTGTATCGTTCAACCAGGAATGGTACGCGATGAGCTCAATAGACAATTAAGTGCTACTGGCTTATTTTTCGCACCTGAAACATCAACGGCAAACCGTGCCATGATTGGCGGTATGGTAGGCAATAATTCTTGCGGCACCAATTCTATAGTTTATGGTAGCACACGTGATCACGTTATTGCGCTAAAAGGTTTTTTAAGTGATGGCTCTGCGTTTGATTGTTCTCCTATAAATGCGGCTGACTTTCATCAAAAAAGTCAACAAGACAATTTAGAAGGCTCCATTTATTCTTTTTTGCAAAACGAGCTATCAGATGCAGCAACACGAGATGAAATTATTAGTCAATTTCCAAACAAAAAGATACATCGTAGAAACACAGGTTATGCAGTTGATGAATTACTATACTTACAACCATTCACGAAAGAAGGAGATGCTTTTAATTTATCAAAATTAATCTGCGGTAGCGAAGGCACATTAGCATTTATTACAGAAATAAAACTTAATCTTGTACCTGTTCCACCAAAAGAAAAAGTGGTGGTCGCTATTCATTTTAAAACATTAGAAGAAAGCCTCAGAGCAACAGTAATTGCTATGCGTCACCAACCATCAGCCTGCGAGTTGATGGACAAAATAATTTTAGATTGCACTAAACAAAATATCGAACAGAACAAAAATAGATTTTTTGTAAAAGGCGATCCAGAAGCCATTTTATGTGTTGAGTTTCATGCAAACAGCAAAGAGGAAATTGAACAAAAAGCAAAACAATTACAACAAGATTTCGAGAATGAAAATGTAGGTTATCATTTTCCCTATTTATTTGGTGCTGATATCAATAAAGTATGGAATTTACGAAAAGCAGGACTAGGCTTATTGGCTAATATTCCTGGAGATGCCAAAGCTGTTGCAGTCATTGAAGATACAGCTGTTGCAGTTGAAGATTTGCCAAATTACATTGCTGATTTTACAAAAATGATGGACAGCCATCAGCAACGCAGCGTGTACTATGCACATGCAGGCGCCGGTGAGTTGCACTTGCGGCCAATCTTAGATTTGAAAAAGCAAAACGATAGAGTTTTATTTAGAACTATCGCAACTGAAACAGCAAACTTAGTCAAAAAATATAATGGCTCATTAAGTGGAGAACATGGCGATGGCCGTGTGCGTGGCGAATTTATTCCATTAATGGTGGGCGAGAAAAATTATCAATTATTACGTAGATTAAAATACACTTTTGATAAACATAATATTTTCAATCCTGGAAAAATTGTGGACACGCCGCCAATGGATACGTCATTGCGATACGAAGAAAATCAAGTAACACCACAATTTGATACAGTTTATAATTTTGATAAAGACGAAGGCATTTTACGTGCTGCCGAAAAATGCAATGGTAGTGGTGATTGCCGCAAATTACCTGGTAGTGGAGGCACGATGTGTCCTTCCTATATGGCAACACGCAACGAAAAAGATACGACACGTGCACGCGCAAACATTTTAAGAGATTTTTTGTCCAATTCAACGCAACCTAACAAATTCAACCATAAAGAAATTTATGAAGTAATGGATTTGTGTTTAAGTTGTAAAGGTTGCACTTCCGAGTGTCCTTCAAATGTGGATATTCCAACTTTAAAAGCTGAATTTTTACATCAATATTATAAAGATAATGGTGTGCCACTTCGCACTAAAGCAATTGCAAACATTGGTCAATTGAGCAAGTTAGCCATGTTATTTCCTGCCTTGAGTAATTTTGGACTAAGCAATAAATATACTTCTAAAATTCTTAAAAAAATATTGCGTATTGCGCCAGAGCGCTCGATGCCATTGTATTATAAAGAGACTTTATTGAGCTGGTATAAAAAGAATAGTAAAGAGCTGGCAATTAAAAATGAACAGAAAGGAAAAGTCTATTTTTTCTTCGATGAGTTTACCAATTTTAATGATGTAGAAATTGGCATCAAGGCATTGAAATTACTTACAAAATTAGGCTACGAAGTAGATTATATCGAACATGTCGATAGTGGTCGTGCGCACATGTCGAAAGGTTTGATTTTGGAAGCACAAAAATTAGCGAAAGC